>Ga0114951_10000682_pt1 | contig 45867 bp, 46 predicted proteins | sample AM7aDNAmetaG_FD_88677 | JGI IMG/M metagenome (GOLD analysis project Ga0114951, IMG submission 88677) | Freshwater microbial communities from Finland to study Microbial Dark Matter (Phase II) - AM7a DNA metaG | ecosystem: Environmental > Aquatic > Freshwater > Lake | place: Finland: Lake Alinen...
TTATGGAAGAATTATTACAAGAAAAATCCTATTATTGTAAACCAATTTCAGGATTAAAATTAAAACGTAAATTTATATCAGGATTTAGTTATTAACCTGTAAACTTTTTTTAGGACGAGACATTCATTTTTCCGTGGGCGCAGCCCACAGGTTGTTTATGAGCGCACTTTCAGTGCTTAAATTTTTAACTCAAAATATTGAACGGAGTTAATAATTTAACAAAAATACGTTCTTTTAACATACTTACAAATTATAAGATATGGTGACTAAACTTGCACATTATGAAGCTCCGAAGGAGCGGAATAAAGAACCAGGTCTGAAAGGCCTGGTATTAATGAAGGAAGCAGGAGTAAGCCCTGAAAGGGCGACATAAAACCATTAATCCCAGACATACCTTTCATCATACTCAATCTTATGCTTCTTAAGATAAGCCAGATATTCTTCCTGAAAAGTTTTTTTTCTGTGGTGCTCTTCCTGGTTTTCGATGTAACGTATCACTACATCAATATCTGAAGGATATACTGAAAATGCTGCATATCCATTTTGCCAATAAAACTGCTTATATTCTTTTCCTTTCGTTTTTATCCACTTTGAGGCGTTAGATTTCACCTTTTCAATGAGGGTTACCAGCGCTATTTTTTTAGATAGAGTGCATAGTATGTGTACATGGTCTAAGTGCCCTCCAATCATTACAGGATTGCATTCTAAATTTTTGCATATCCCGCCTAAATATGCGAATAGTTCAGATGAAATGTTTTGGTCTATTAAATTTTTTCTTCCTTTTGTGCTGAAAGTGATATGTAAATAGTTTAAAACGAGTGATTGTGACATAGTTTTTATAAATTTATTTCGCCCTTTCAGGGCTTGGTTAATGAATTTTTCTTTTATCCGTGGGCTTTGCCCACGGTCATATGTATAATCGCCCTTTCAGGGCTTTATGTTTCCATTTAAATAAATATTAAACCCTTTCATAATAATAGCTCCGAAGGAGCAGTATAAAGAACAAAGTCAGAATGGCCTGGTATTAATGAATAAATTAAAAGAAGCCCTGAAAGGGCAACATAATGTATTACGCCCAGTTATCTCTGTCAAGGCTCCTGTATTGAATGGCTTCTGCAAGATGTTCTACCTTTATATCCGGCGAACTGTCCAGGTCGGCGATGGTACGTGAAACTTTTAATATCCTGTCGTAAGCTCTTGCTGATAATGAAAGCTTTTCCATAGCAGTTTTCAGTAGATTAACACAAGCATCGTTCAGGGCACAATGCTCTTTTAAGATTTTAGATGTCATCTGCGCATTACAATGTAACCCTTCGTAAGCTTTAAAACGCTCTTCCTGAATTAAGCGAGCTTTAATAACCCTTTCTCTGATGACCTCACTCTTTTCAGATGTCTGAAACTTTGAGAACTCATTAATGGGAACTGGTGTTACCTCAATATGAATGTCTATGCGGTCGAGCAGAGGACCCGACACCTTGTTAAGATATTTTTTAACCATTCCCGGGGCGCATACACAATCTTTTGAGGGGTGATTGTAATAACCACAGGGACAAGGATTCATTGAAGCTATAAGCATAAAATTAGTAGGATATTCAATGCTGTATTTTGATCGTGATATAGTTACTACGCGGTCTTCGAGTGGCTGCCTCAACACTTCCAATACAGTTCTTTTAAATTCAGGCAATTCATCAAGAAACAAAACCCCGTTATGTGCCATTGATATTTCGCCGGGCTGAGGATTAACACCACCACCCACAAGGGCAACATCTGAAATAGTATGATGTGGACTACGAAAAGGTCTTACTGAGATAAGCGCTGCATTTTTTTGCATTCTGCCTGCCACCGAATGAATCTTAGTTGTTTCCAGTGCTTCGAGAAGAGACAAGGGAGGCAATATAGAAGGCAATCGTTTTGCCAGCATCGTTTTGCCGGCACCTGGAGGGCCTATCATAATGACATTATGACCACCGGCAGCTGCTATTTCCAATGCTCTTTTAATGTTTTCCTGTCCTTTTACATCAGAGAAATCAAACTCATAGTTGTTTAACCCTGCATAAAACTCATCACGGGTATTAATAATTGTTTGTTCGAGTTCTGCTTTCCCGTTTAAAAAGTCAATAGCTTCAATAATGTTTGTGATGCCATAAACCTTTATATTATCGACAATAGCTGCTTCTCTGGCATTTTCTTTAGGCAGAATAAAGCCTTCGAATCCTTGTTCTCTGGCTTCTATGGCTATGGGCAGCGCGCCTTTTATGGGGCTTAAAGTGCCATCTAAAGATAGCTCTCCCATAATCACATATTTATCTAGTTTATCTGAGGCTATTTGACCTGAGGCGGCCAAAATACCTGTGGCTATTGTCAGATCATAAGCAGAGCCCTCTTTTCTTATGTCGGCGGGAGCCATGTTAATAACGATTTTCTTTCCGGGAATTTTATAACCTACATTTTTAAGTGCAGCTTCAATGCGTTGATGACTTTCTTTAACAGCATTATCCGGTAATCCCACCATAAAAAACTGTATTCCCGTATCTACATTTACTTCAACAGTTATTGATGTTGCATTTACACCATACACGGCACACCCAAACGTTTTTACAAACATAACTATAATAAGATCAATGTATTGACAATTTATTTAAATTCAACGAGAATTTCATTTTTAGCAACCTGTGCGCCCTGCTTCACATAAACTTTTTTTATTACCCCTGCAAAAGGAGCCAATAAATTATTTTTCATCTTCATAGCTTCAAGCACCAAAAGCTTATCGTTAAATTTAACCTTGTCACCATCGGCTACATAAACCTTTTGTATTGTACCGGGGATGAATGCTTTTACATGTTTATGATTGGGTATTTCGTATTTTTTCTTGATAGAATATTTTTTACTTAATGTTGTATTGTATGAAGTCCCTTCCCAGTTAAAACTAACTATATCATAGAAGTCACTAATTTCTTCTGTCTCAACGATTTCCACATCAGAGGGGTTTTTTTTCTCTTTGAGTTTAGGTGTTTCTATTGCATTCTTATTATCCTTTGCAGACTTCTTACTACTGGTCTTTTTAGTAGTCTGGCCTTGAGCAAGTGCAGTTATTTTGCTATCAACAACTTCTTCAGATTTCTTTTCTTCTTTTTTAGTGTTTTTTTCCATAGCAAATATTTTTAAAATGGAGGTATCCCATGTTTCTTTTGTGGTCTTATTTCAGTCTTATTGGTAGAAATTTCCAAAGCATGGATAAGGAATTTTCTTGTTTCTTTGGTGTCAATGACAGCATCAACATAGCCATAAGCGGCAGCAACATAGGGATTTGCAAATTTCTTTTTATATTCTTTTACTTTTAATTTTCTTACTTCTTCAGGATTATCGGCACTCTGAATTTCATTTCTGAAAATAATATTAGCTGCACCCTCAGGACCCATTACAGCAATTTCGGCTGTAGGCCATGCAAATACGAAGTCGGCTCTTAAATGATTAGAGCACATGGCTATATACCCTCCACCATAAGCTTTACGAAGAATGACTGTAATTTTGGGTACAGTAGCTTCTGAGTAGGCATATAGGATTTTTGCACCATGACGGATAACACCTGCATGCTCCTGATCTATTCCGGGCAGATAACCAGGTAAATCGACAAGGGTTACCAGCGGGATATTAAAAGCATTACAGAATCTGATAAAACGGGCCGCCTTGTCAGAAGAATCAACATCAAGCACACCGGCTAAAACCAAAGGTTGGTTGGCAACAAAACCTACAGATTCTCCATTTAATCGGGCGAATCCAACTACAATATTTGCCGCAAATAACTCTTGAACTTCAAAAAATTCAGAACTGTCAACAACTGACTTGATAACATTTCTTACATCATAAGGAATTTTAGCATCAGTAGGGAAAATTTTTTCGATGTTATAAATTTTAGATTTGGGCAACTTGACAGGATAAGGGTCAACTTTCTTTGAATTATTCCAGGGAATGAAGGTGACCAGTTTTTTTATCTGGTTAAAGCATTCTTCTTCACTAAGTGCAAAGAAATGAGCATTACCTGTTATTTCTGCCTGTACTTTTGCGCCACCAAGTTCTTCCATCGAGATTTCTTCGCCAAGAACAGTTTTGATAACCTCAGGACCTGTGATAAACATTTTTGAGATCTTATCCACCACAAATACAAAGTCTGTAAGAGCCGGAGAATAAACTGCTCCTCCTGCACAAGGTCCCAATATAACGGATATCTGCGGTATAAAACCAGAGGCTAATGTGTTTCTGTAAAAGATTTCACCATAACCGGCTAATGAATTAACGCCTTCCTGGATACGTGCGCCCCCTGAGTCATTAATACCAATGATAGGCACTTTCAGCTTCATGGCATGGTCCATTATTTTAGTAATCTTACGTGCATGCATAAGTCCTAATGAACCTCCAGCCACAGTAAAATCTTGTGCATAAATGCAAACCGGATGACCACCGATTTTTCCGGTACCGGTTATCACGCCATCCCCGGGTAAAGTTTTTTTGTCCATATCAAAATCCCTTGCCGTATGTTCTACAAGCAAATCATATTCATGAAATGAATTAGGGTCGAGGATACTAAGAATCCTTTCTCTGGCTGTTTTTTTACCCATAGCAGCCTGCTTTTCGATAGCTTTAGAACCACCACCCTGCAATGCGTCCTGCATTCGTTTCTTCAGCTCTAATGTTTTTGATTTAAGTGACATAACATTTAATTTAAATTTATAAGGTTATTAACCTAAAAAATTACTGCAAAGTAAACATTTTTTTTTAACTCTACCTTTTTCTTAACAATGTTTGTTTTAAACATCTGTTATTCAGAGAAATAAAATAACTCTATTTTGAATTAATCCAATTTATTATCTTGTCGCATAGCGGACTTTCTTTGGGGAGAACATAATCAACCAATTCTCCTTTTTCATTAATAAGAAATTTTTGAAAATTCCATTTGACATCAATGTCCATTACATTGTTTTTCCCTTTTTCTGTAAGCCATGCAAATATTGGGTCAATATTAGCCCCTTTAACTGAAATCTTTGACATCATAGGAAATGTAACGCCAAAATTCTTTTCACAAAAATCTTTAATTTCTTCGTTGGTACCAGGCTCTTGATTCGAAAAATTATTGGCAGGAAATCCAATAATTACAAAATTGTTATCTTTATATTCTGAATATAATGATTGAAGTTCTTTGTATTGAGGCGTAAACCCACATTTAGATGCAGTGTTGACAATTAATACTTTCTTCCCTTTCAAGCTTGCCATATCAAAGTCTTCTCCTGTTATTGTTTTGGTTTTAAACTTATAAATTGTATTTTGAGCTGTTCCGTCCATCACAACAAAAGTTAAAAGCATTAACAAAAAAGATATTTTTAATATTCTCATAATATAAATTTGTTTTTAAATAATAATTTAAAAATTAGATTAAAAGTGTTATTTAGATTTTAATACTAATGCGTAAAGTTTCATCTGCTTTATCATAGAGACTAAGCCATTAGAGCGTGTCGGGGATAAATGCTCTTTAAGTCCTATTTTGTCAACAAAATCTAATTGTGCATTAATAATATCGTCAGGTGTCTGATTAGATAAAACCCTTATAAGTAAAGCCACTATGCCTTTTGTTATGATGGCATCGCTATCAGCTTTGAAAATTACTTTACCATTTTCGTAAGTTGCAAAAAGCCACACCTGCGACTGACAACCGGAAATGAGATATTGTTTTGTTTTATATGCATCATCTATCAATGGCAAGCCTTTACCTAACTCTATAATATAGTTGTAACGCTCCATCCAGTCGTCAATCTGTTCAAATTCTTCAATTATCTGATTTTCTATTTCTTGTATGGTCATGATTATATTTATTTTGTAACTGACGGGATAAATTGTCAGCTTTTATATTTATCTCAACATCTGCAAAGCCTTAATAAGTGCATCATATAGCATATCAACCTCTTCTTTGGTATTGTAAAATGCAAATGACGCTCTCACAGTACCACTAATTTTATATTTGTCCATAACCGGTTGGGCACAATGATGACCTGTACGGACAGCAATGCCTAGTTTATCTAAAATAGTTCCTATGTCATAAGGATGAATACCATCGATAATAAACGACAAAACAGATGCTTTATGTTGAGCATTGCCAATAATTTTTAAACCTTTAATAGATTTTAGTTTTAGTGTGGCATAAGCCAGCAAGTCGTTCTCATAAAAACGTATGTTATCAATTCCCAGATTGATGATATAATCAATGGCTGATTCGAGTCCCAGCACGTCAGAAACATTGGGAGTGCCTGCTTCGAATTTGAATGGTAAATCGTTATAAGTTGTGCCCTCATCCAGCGAAACAGTTTTAATCATTTCGCCACCGCCCTGATAAGGAGGCATCAAGTTAAGCCATTTTTCCTTGCCATACAAAACACCTATTCCCATTGGAGCATATACTTTATGACCTGAAAAACAGTAGAAATCGCAATCCAGATCCTGCACATCTACCTTTAAATGAGCCACTGCCTGTGCACCGTCTATAAGAACAGGGATGTTTTTCTGATGGGCTCTGGCAATAATTTCTTTTATCGGATTTATAGTGCCCAATGCATTAGATATGTGTGTGAGCGCAAGTATTTTTACTTTATTATTTAAAAACTTATCTAATTCAGAAAGGATAAGATTTCCGGTATCATCAAATGGAATATATGTAATTACAGCCTTCTTCTTTTCGCAAGCCAATTGCCAGGGAACTATATTGGAATGGTGCTCCATTTGTGTAACTAATACCTCATCTCCCTCATTAAGGAATTTATCACAAAAAGATGCTGCTACAAGGTTTATCGATTCTGTAGTACCCCTTGTAAAAACAATCTCATAATTATGAACAGCATTGAGAAAAGTCTTTATTTTTTCGCGTACGCCCTCAAAAGCAATGGTTGAAATCTGGCTCAGGTAATGAACACCACGATGAATATTGGCATTTTCATTTTCGTAATAATTGACAATCCTGTCTATAACTACTTTGGGCTTTTGTGTTGTGGCTGCATTATCGAGATAAACAAGCGGTTTGTTATATACTATACGTTCCAATATATGAAAGTCTTTTCTTATATTGTATATGTCTATTTTAGGAATGTTCATTTTTATAATAAGTTGAAAAAAGAGACTAAAATTAACTAAAAAATTGGAATGACTTTTAAAAAAGTAAAAATGAATTAATTAACGCATATACTTAATCGAAGAGAATAAAGAGAAAATATATGCAGGAAGCCTTGAAAAGAGAAGACTCCTTTCCAGTAAATTAAGTTTTCTATATTTCTAAATTTCTTTTTAACTTTACACTTCTTTTTATTAAGCATATTGAAAATAATTTTAATTAAATCAAAATGGCACAAATAAACAAACTATTCAATGGAAAAACATTAGGAATTTTAACTGGCGGAGGCGACACCCCTGCATTAAACTCAAGTATAGAAGCTATACGCAACAGGGCAGCCTTGTTAGGATATAAAGTTTATGGCATTCGTAAAGGATGGAAAGGGTTACTTGGAGAAGGTGATATTATCGACTTAACAAATCAGCCTTATGATGGCTATTATGGAGGTACTGCTCTTTTATCAAGTCGCACCAATCCGTTCCCTACCAAAAAGAATCCTGAAAACAGAGTACCTCAGATATTAAGAAATATTGAGAGATATGGACTGGATGTCCTCATAAGCATTGGTGGTGACGATACTAATGGTGCTGCCAAAAAACTATATGAGACGGAAGGTATTAAGGTCATTGGCTTTCCCAAAACCATCGATAATGATTTACGCACAAAAACAATTCATAAATATAAAGGAAAAGATATTGAAGCTGTATTATGTCCCGGATTTCCTTCTGCTGCCAAAGGCATGATGGAACTAGCTGCACATCTGAGGACAACAGCTGAGTCACACTCAAGAATTATTGTACTTGAAGTGATGGGTAGAGATGCGGGTTGGTTAACAGGTTCAACCATTATGGGTGGTACAGAGCTAGCCCTTACTCCTGAATTTGAAATTACCAAAGAACGAAAAGACTTTTTCTTAGAAACTGTAAAAGAAACTTACATGCGTTCTCCTAAGAAAAATCTAATTATAGCTGTGGCTGAAGGTGTTAAATGGTACGACGAAGCAAAAGATAAAGTTGATTTTGTATATGCCAGTTCAGAAGTTGACGAATTCGGACATCCCCGTTTTGGTGGTGTTAGCGGCGTTATTGCATCTGATATTACCAATAAATTAGGCATTGAAGCGCGCGCTCAGATTTCAGGGTATTATCCAAGAGCCGGCAAATGTCGTTCTTATGATAGACGGCTTACAGCTACTTTGGCTGATAAGGTTATTGATTTATTGCTCAGAGAAGATTATGGACAAATGCCTGTTCTTTCTAAAATTGTTACTTTCCCTGAACTTGAAGAGTTTAATACTTCTTCAGTTGATATGGGGGCTATTGGCAATAAACCTCTTTCAAAAGATTATTATGATATCCAAAAATTTAAATTTACTGATGCTTATGCAGATTTTCTCGAACATATATTAGGGAAGCCTAGTTTGCTTGAATTTAAATATGATTTCCCTGTGGTAATTCCAAAATTTTAAAAACATTAAATAAAAATTTATGAAAAAAATATTAGGCATAGGCAATGCCTTAGTTGACATTATGACCAGACTTGAAGATGATTTGTTTTTGGAAACAATCGGTCTTCCTAAGGGCAGTATGCAATTGGTAGATAATACTTTAGTTGAAAAACTGCATACTCAGATCGAATCCTTACAAAAAAGTATTTCTGCCGGTGGCTCTGCTGCAAATACTATTAATGGATTGGCTAATCTGGGTGTAGAAACTGGCTTTATAGGGGTTGTAGGAAATGATAATATGGGCGATTATTTTGCTAATGATATGATTAAGAATGGTATAACACCTCATTTATCTAAAAGCAAAAATAAAAGTGGTACAGCCATAGCTTTTGTCAGCCCCGACTCAGAAAGAACGTTTGCTACCTTTTTAGGTGCCGCGCTCGAACTAACTGAAATGCATTTGGATGAAAATATATTAAAAAATTATGACATCATTCATATTGAAGGTTATCTGGTTCAGAATTATGATCTGATAAAGAGTATTATGGTCAAAGCCAAAGCCTGTGGATTGAAAATTTCATTAGATCTGGCAAGTTACAATGTAGTTGAAGCCAATTTGGAATTTCTAAAAACACTTGTTGAAGAATATGTTGATATTGTATTTGCCAATGAAGAAGAAGCCAAGGCATTTACTGGTAAAGACCCACATGAAGCCCTCTGCATAATTTCCGACTGCTGTGAAATCAGCATAGTAAAGATAGGGCAGAAAGGATCTCTTATCAAAAGAAAAGAACACACTCATATAATTGGTGTCATTCCTGCTAAAAGCATTGACACAACTGGCGCAGGCGATATGTATGCAGCAGGATTTCTTTATGGATACTTAAATAATATGCCATTAGAAAAATGTGGAAAAATAGGCGCTATATTAGCCGGCAACGTTATTGAAGTTGTGGGAAGTAAAATAGAAAATGCTACCTGGAACAATATCAAAGAGTTAATTAAAAATGTTTAGTATTTTTATTAAGATTTCCGATTGAATAATAATTAACTGACGCTGCTATTTTAGAAATATTTTAATCCTGTAGTATTAAAAAATCAATTAAAAGTAAATGACAACTTTGATAAACGACATAAAAGAACTTAAAAGCAGAATGGTTTGCCGTAAGGTTGACAACGAAATGGTTTTGGTACCTATCGTTAGTGATGTGGCCGAAATGAAAGTAATTTATACTTTAAATGAAGTAGCTTCATTTATCTGGGAAAAAGTTGATGAGGTTGAAACTTTAAACGAAATCGTAAGTGCTGTTGTTGATAATTTCGATACAGACCAACAAACAGCAGTGAATGATGTTAATGACTTTTTTAATGAACTTCTTGATAAGAATGTTTGACAAAAATAAAATTATTGTCATTGATTTTATTTAAAAATTTATAATATGAACTATCTTTTTTTAATATCCGGGATAATAGCAGGTGCAATTCTGACCTATTTCTTTGTTAGAAAAGAAATCTCTAAATTGAATTCTGATCACGCTTTTCAACTTAAAGAAAATGAAATAAACACCATTCAAAAAATAAATGCCTTAAATATTGAAATGGCTGTTGTTAATGAAAAGAATGAGAACTTATTAAAAGAACTGAATAAAATAACTCCGTTATTAGAAGAAGAGAAAAACAGATCTGTGTCTTTTCAGAAAATTTCAAGCACACTTGAAAATGAAAATAAAAACCTGATAGAAAAACTAAATTCACAAAAGCAGGAGTTTGAAGCTCTTCACCAAAAGCTGAATGATGAGTTCGAATTAATTGCATCTAAAATATTGCGACAAAACTCTAAGGAAATTTCAGACATTCATAACAAGAGTATTACTGATATTGTAACACCCCTAAAAGAAAAAATAACATCTTTTGAGAAGAAGGTTGAAGAAGCCTATGACAAAGAACTCAGGGATAAAATCGACTTAAAAGCAGAATTAAAAAGTCTGCACGAATTAAACAGTCGAATAAGCGATGAAGCCAACAACCTGACTAAAGCTCTTAAAGGAGACAATAAAAAGCAAGGCAACTGGGGTGAAATCATTTTAGAACGTGTCCTGGAGCGATCAGGACTAAATAAAGGACAAGAATATGAATTACAGGTGAGTACCAGTAACGATGATAACAAAAGAATTCAACCCGACGTCATTGTTTTTCTGCCTGAAAAAAAACATATCATCGTTGATGCTAAAGTATCATTGATAGCCTACGAAAAATTTATTAATGCTGAAAATGATGATGACAGGCAAAAATTTATTAAAGAACATATCAGTTCGGTAAAGTCGCATGTAAGTCTTTTAAGTGAAAAAAAATATTATTCTTCAGACGAATTAATTACTCCTGAGTTTGTCCTGATGTTTATGCCCATTGAGTCTTCATTCAGTGCTGCTTTACAGGGTGATAATGAATTATTTAGCTATGCATGGGATAGAAAAATTGTTATTGTGAGTCCCACCACGCTCTTAGCTACTTTGCGCACCATTGCTTCTATCTGGAAACAGGAAAATCAGACTAAAAATGCCCTTGAAATTGCCAGACAAGGCGGTGCCCTGTACGATAAATTAGTGAGCTTTGTTACTGATTTAGATAAGATCGGCAAAAATATAGAAGGCTTGTCTCTTGCACATAACGAAGCTATGAAGAAATTGCATTCGGGGTCAGGTAATTTAATTGGCAGAGCTGAAAATATAAGAAAGTTGGGCGCTAAAACTTCTAAGAATTTTCCTGATAAATTTATTGATAACAATGATAAAAACTACAACAACGACAACTCTAATACCTTAATAGATTAGAAAATGAAGTACTATATTAAGTTTTTTTTTATATTTCTTTTCGTTTTATTTGCTGTTGGTTGCATGACCTACAACCAAATTAGTAAGCAAAATCTGGCTCAGCTTTACAACGATACTGAAATTGTGCTTCATCCTGATTATTTGTTATACCATACTTCTGATGACACTTCCACTCTTTATTTTAAAGTTAATACCAACGAATTATTATACGCCAGAGATGGATTTATGACTAATTTTTCGGCAAAATTTGTTATTAAGTTCGAGCTTCTCGCTAATTATGAAGCCAAACAGATTATTGACAGTGCCAGAGTATTTTATGCCGACACAGTCTTCACGAATAAAAGGAAAGCAATAATAGATAGTTTTAATATTAAAATTCCTCATGGTCAGAACTACGTTCTACGTTTAACGGCTTTTGATATAAACAGATCAAAGGAATTTGTTTCTTATCTGAATGTCAATAAAGAAAACGACAGATCAAATCAAAATTTTTTGATAAGAGATGAAACCAATATACCCGTTTTTGAAAAATATTTTGATGGCAAACAATCATTTCGGGTTATTTATAGAAAAGATACATTAAACAGACTTTTTGTTAAATATTACAAAAATAAGTTCCCAATAGCAACGCCACCATTTAATACAACATCAGAAAAATCTATAACAATTTATCCTGATAGTATATATGTTTTCCCTCTACACAACAAATTTTCAGGATTAATTTCTTTGAATAGGGAAGGGGTTTATAGGATAATGGCTGATACTAGCCATAAAGAATGTTTAACCCTTTTTCGCTTTCATGAAGATTTTCCCGAAATTACTGTTCCCGAACAAATGATTTACAGTGCCAGATATTTAACTACCCGGCAGGAATTTGACAATATGATGATCCAAGCCAATAAAAAGGAAGCAATTGATAACTTCTGGATCGAACTTGCAGGTAACAGCGATAGGGCAAGGCAGCTTATCAAAAGTTATTATGGCAGGGTACGATCAGCCAATAAGTATTTTACATCTTACCATGAAGGTTGGAAAACAGACAGGGGGATGATATATATAATTTACGGAGCCCCTACAACGGTATTTAAATCATCAGATGCTGAAAACTGGATTTATGGCGATGCGTCAAACCTTAAGTCAATAAATTTTATGTTTTTTAAGGTAGAGAATCCTTTTACTGAAAACGATTTTATGCTAAGTAAATCAGAGTTATTCATGGACAGTTGGTACTATGCTGTAAGTAATTGGAGAAGGTGAGGAAGTGCCTAAAGTGAGCTAAAGTGCCTAAAGTGAGCTAAAGTGCCTAAAGTTAAAAGACTGAGGGTTGAGGACTGAGGACTGTAGACTGAAACAGTAAATTAAACGATTTAGTTAAAAATAATTATAAATAAAGCTAAAGAATAGATGAAGAAATCAGATGTCATTTTTGGGATTCATCCAATAATGGAAGCCATAAACAGCGAAAAGGAAATTGACAAAATATTAGTGCAGAAAGATATGCGTAACCCGGCAATTTTTGCCCTGGTAAAAGCTGCTAATGAACATAAAATACCTGTTCAATATGTGCCTTTGGAGAAGATAAACCGCATAACAACAAAAAACCATCAGGGGGTGTTATGCTTTATGTCTTCTGTTGAATATCAGGATATAGAAAATATCTTACCCATGGTTTACGAAAAGGGTGAAGTCCCATTAGTCATAATACTTGATAGAATTACAGACGTTAGAAATTTTGGGGCCATAGCACGGACAGTGGAATGTGCAGGTATTCATGCTGTAATTATCCCACTTAAAAACGCAGCTCAAATCAATGCCGATGCAGTAAAAACTTCTTCGGGGGCAATCCATAATATTAACATTTGCAGGGTGTCAAGCCTATTAGATTCTGTTAAGTTATTAAAAAACAGCGGTTTGCAAATAGTTGCCTGTACTGAAAAATCAGAAGATACCATTTATAACATAAATTTGAAGATACCAACGGCAATTATTCTTGGCAGTGAAGAAGATGGTATTTCCAATGAACTGCTTGCTAAAGCCGATTACCTTGCTAAAATTCCTATACTTGGTGAAATTCAATCATTAAATGCTTCAGTAGCCGCAGGGGTTGTGCTTTATGAAGCTGTCAGACAACGTTTATGTGAATAAAAAATGGTAATTAATAAAAGATAAGGTTACACTCAACTTTTTTAAATTTGTAATCTCACAAAGATACTAACAATGCTAAGTATAAACCTTCATTACTTATCCCTCTATCCCTCTATCCCTCTATCCCTCTATTCCTCTATTCCTCTATTCCTCTATTCCTCTATTCCTCTATTCCTCATACCATATATACCTAAATAGTAACAAAAAATGATTAAAAGAACAGAACTATATTACTTCCTTGCCCTTCTTCTTGTTGCCATAACTGCTTTTTGGCAGGTGTCTCTCTTTCAATATACCCTCAAATATGACATGATAGATTGTTTTTTTCCATGGCGGTTTATTGTTGCTGAGCACCTTCAAAATGGAATGCTGCCCCTTTGGAACCCTTATCAAAGCTTAGGTTATCCACTCTTTGCCGATATCTCAAATGGCGCTACATGGTATTTGCCCGTTTGGATTTTAGGTTCTTTGTTTGGTTATAACATTTATATCCTGTCATTTGAATTTTTCTTTCACATTTTTATGGCTGGGGTGGGTATGTTTTATCTGGGAAAATCTCTTAAACTTTCTTTAAATACTGCATTTATTATAGGCGTTGCTTATATGCTGTCTGGCTTTTTTGTTGGCAATGCTCAACATTTTACATTAATCGTTGGAGCCTCATGGCTGCCTTTTGTTTTTGCAGGTTATTTTGATATCATTTATAAAGGCAGCTTTAAGTCTGTTGTTAAGACTGCATTCTTCTTATTCCTATTCATTACAGGGGGCTATCCCACATATAATATTACAACTGCATACATACTTGTATTATTATTCTGTGCCTATTCTGTATTCTTGGTCATTAAGAAAGAAAAATTAGCTCTAAAAAGTTTTTTACTCAATAATTTCTACTTATTAATTATTACAACATTAATATGTTGTGTGGTATTTCTTTCCTATTTAGATATTGCTTCTGGCCTTACCCGCACAGAAGGTGTTAAACTGAGTGCAGCCATGATTAACCCTTTCTCACCACAATGCATGTTGTCTTTTTTATTGCCATACTCAGTAATTAAGGACATGGCATTTTTTAACACCGACCTTTCTGTATCAAATGCTTATATAGGTATTATAACTTTTATTTTTCTTTTATATGGTTTTTTTATAAAGAAAAGTAAAACATATTATTTCTTTCTGCTGCTAGCTATAACCTCTTTATTGGTGGCAATGGGAGATTATTTACCTATCAGAAAGTTTCTTTATAATTATGTCCCTGTAATGAATATGTTCAGGTTCCCGGGCTTTTTAAGGTTGTTTTCAGTTTTTGGTTTTATTGTTTGTGCCGGTTTTGCAATAGAACACTTTTTTAAAAACCTTGAGAAGAGCAAAAAAACGGTTTTCATCATCGGTATTGCACTTTTACTTTCATTTATAGGTATTATTATATATGCTCGAACTCAGGGTTTTCTGGAAATAAAAAAATTTGTAGCCCATGATGTTTTTACAGAGTCCTTAAATTCAAAGTTAATACAACATCTTGTATTTCAGTCTTTTATTCAGATTGTTGTTTTGCTTATTTTTATTTTCTCATTACGGTTTCTTAAGAATGTTAAACATTTAATATTTTTCATGTGTTTTTTAATAGTTTTTGAGATGGGCCTTGCAGCACAGCTTAATGCTCCCTATACAGTTTTTTATCAAGGCATTAAGCAAGTTGATGTCATGTCGCATCATAAAAAGAATTTTATTAAAGGATTTCCTTTACCAGGAAGCAATATAATTTCAGAAAACACTAATACTAAACTAAGCTATGGGCCGTTTTGGCGCAATGTAACTATTTTTCACAAACAAATATCGCAAGAGGGATTTACTTCTTTAGTGCTCAGGAACTTTTCTGATTTATGCGTGCATTACCCAGTTTTACTTGAAAGTGTTATAAAGAACCCACCTCTGTTTTTAACCACCGATTTTGCCCCTTTCGATTCATTGACAGCTCAATCTATCATCGACTTAAAGCCAGGGAAAGTATTTTTTGAAAGAAAAATATACAATAAATTAAGTCCATTGGTACACCATGATAAATCGGGATATAAGTTGGAAATAATGGAATTTATGCCTGAAATGATTAAAGTAAAATCTTTTTCATTTTCCAGTCAGATTCTGATATTAATGCAAAATAATTACAAGGGCTGGAGTGCCAGTGTTAATGAAAAAGAACAGGAAATATATACCGCCGACAAAACCCTAATAGCCCTTTATCTGCCCAAAGGAGAAAACACTATTGTCTTTACATTTGAAAAACCGCTGATTGTTTTTGGGTTTTATATTACTGTTATTAGTTTGATTTCTCTGCTATTTCTGATAATATTTCAACTTATTGGGCAAGGCACAGCTTCGCGACAAATGCCATAAGAAACGGTGCAAGTATGGAAATGATAAGCGAACTATTAGCCCATAACAACCTAAAAACTACAATGGGTTACTTTGCAGGGTTTGAAAGTGAGCAGAAAAACGAATTTGCTAAAAAATTAATGGAATTTTAATAAAAAAATACAATCAGTATGGAATTACTAACTATTCAAAACAAAATTTACGAATTAAGAGGGCAAAAAATAATGTTAGATTTTGACCTTGCCGAACTTTACGAAGTTGAAACAAGAGTTTTAAACCAAGCTGTAAAACGAAATATTGATATTTTTCCAGATGACTTTATGTTTCAACTTACTGCAAAAGAATGGGACAGTATGTTATCACAAATTGTGATGACATATCCCATAAAACGACCTAAAGCCGCTTTACCGTTGGCTTTTACCGAACATGGGGTAACTATGCTTGCCAATGTTTTGAAAAGTAAAAAAGCAAGACAAACAAGTATTACCGTTGTAAGGGCTTTTATTGCACTGAAACAATTTGCTTTAAACTATAAAGAAATTTCAAATGCTTTAAAAGAACTTGAAAACAAATACAACAAGCAGTTTAAAGATGTTTACGAAGCTATAAACTATCTATTGCAAAAAGATAAACAGGATACAGAACAAACAGAACGTAAAAGAATAGGTTATAAAAGTAATGAGGAGCCGGTTTAACTCAACAGGAATTAGCTAAAAAGATAGAAGTATCACATCCGCAATTGGTACGCTACGAAACAAAAAATGTGCAGCCTCCTGCCGATGTCCTAAAACGTATGGCAGATGCTTTTGGTGTGTCAATTGATTATCTCGTTAACGGCGATACAAATGAAAAAGCTAAGCAATCTCTTAAAGATGCGACTCTTATTAAGCAATTTCAGAAGATTATAACCCATATTTTGCAAAGGATGCTGGGCATCGTTAGTGTTAAAAGTAGTAATATTTGCTATTTGGTTGTAAACTTTACAAACTTCCTCTTTGAAGAAATAAACGAAAATGATACCCTTAAAGTTAAAACAGCTAGGTTTTTACTAAATGTCTTTCTGTTTCATTATGTTTATGGAGCAGGAGACTGGTTGCCATTTACAGGCAGAAATTCCGATATAAGGAATAAAATCTTAACCCATCATCCTGAGCTTGGGGTGGTAGAAGAATAAATGTTTATTTGTTTAATTGTCATGGAAAACCGCACTCTTGCAGGCGGGGTTTTTTGCTTTTCTGAAGGTCAATACCCGTTGCCTGAAAACTCAGGAAAATTATACATGCATATTCTTGTAAAACTGCATCTATAAAGGTAATTCAAATTCTATTTAATAATTATAAGGATGTGAAAATATGTTCATTATAGATCATGACATAGCTTGTTTACGCCATTCCTTGTTTTTGCGATAATATATTTTTTTTGACCTATGAATTTTATGAGGCGAAACAAATCCTGTTTTATCTTCTAACGCAGCTTCCCTTGAGCCTCTTTTAATGGCTTTCAATATGTCTTTTATTGGAATTTTCATTTATGAAATGCAATGAATTTATTAAAATAAGTTACATCTTTAGAGAGGGTTTTCTTACATAAAATAAGGCAACGAATAAGCATTAACTTTTCACAAATTATTAGTAAAAAAACGCTTTTTGTAAACCCAAATGTTAGTTATTTTGTTAGTATAAAATTAAATGGCCTCAAATTTATTTTTACTAAAACTTCTGTTTTTTGTGGGACGTACTGGATTCGAACCAGTGACCTCATACGTGTGAGGCATGCGCTCTGAACCAACTGAGCTAACGTCCCTGCAAAAAAAAAGAAGTCAATGACTTCTTTTTTATTTTGTGGGAGTTACTGGATTCGAACCAGTGACCCTCTGCTTGTAAGGCAGATGCTCTGAACCAACTGAGCTAAACTCCCCTTTTTTGAGGGTGCAAATATAATATTTATTTTAATACAAAAAGAAAAACCATATATTTTTATTAAGGTTTAGTTCTATTCTTCAATAGTTGCTTTTGAACTAATTTTTTGTTTTACATTAACAAATTAATGAAGTTTTATACTTATTCAAATAAAAATTTTTAAATTTGCATAGGCACAAAGTATTTATCTCTAATATCTTGGTATTTAAGCTTTAACAAAAAACAATATGAATAAAATATTAACGATAATAACAGTTTTTTGTCTGTCATTAAATTTAGGTGCACAGACAAATATCTATAACAAACAAGAAGTTTCGGGTACCTGGACAAAATCCGGATCCCCCTATCGCATTAATGGTGAAGCTGTTGTTAGAGCAGGACAGACATTAACAATAGAGCCCGGAGTAAAGGTGCTTTTTAAAACAGGGTCTAATGAAGATTATGCAAAAGATGATTTTAATTTAGGGATGTTGAGAGTTAAAGGAGAATTAATTGCCAATGGTTCTGAAAATGACAGAATTATTTTCTCCCGCCAGGGTGATAGCGGCAACTGGGGAAGTATCATTATAGAAAATAATCAGAACAACTCATCTATGTCTTATTGCCGTATCGAATATGGAAATATGATTTATTCAGCGGTAAAAGAAAGTAGTGTCGCTTCTTATGGGGCTGTTGCTATTCATTTCTCAAAACTTAAATTGTCCAACTGTGTGTTTTACAAAAATGCTTTCTGGTCTTTATTTCCTGCAAATTCTTCTATTGAAGTTACAAACTGTACTTTTAATTCAAATAACTCTTATGATATTTATAACCATGTTTCAGATGTTGTAGTTAAAAATTCAATCCTTGAAAATATTGGCAATACAAGTGGAACCTGTTCTATATCTTATTCTCTTATAAAAACAAATATAAAAAATAATGATTATAAACAAACTAATAATATATATGAACGAGATCCCATGTTTGTTGACCAGAGCAATGGTGATTTTAATTTAAAAAGTAGCTCTCCCTGCATTGGTGCAGGTGAATATGGGGTAAATATGGGTGCTTACGGTAAGGGAAAGACTCAGGTAGCTAATAATAGCAACTCTAAAAGCAGTTCTAAAAGTGGGTCTTCATATATTTCCGACAAACAAGAGGTTTCCGGCACCTGGACAAAATCAGGGTCTCCCTATTATATTAATGGCGAAGCTATCGTTGGCGCAGGACAAACATTAACTATTGAGCCGGGTGTTTCTGTGCTTTTTAAGACGGGTAGTCAGGAAGATTATAGTAAAAATGGTTTTGATTTAGGTATGCTGAGAGTTAAAGGCGAATTAATTGCCAATGGTTCTGAAAATGACAAAATTACTTTCTCCCGCCAAGGTGACAACGGCAATTGGGGAAGTATCATTATAGAAAATAATCAGAATAACTCATCCATGTCTTATTGTGTTATCAAATATGGTAATATGATTTATTCAGCAGTAAAAGAAAGTAGTGTTGCCTCTTATGGTGCGGTTGCAATACACTTTTCAAAGCTTAAGTTATTTAACTGCATATTTTACAAAAATGCTTTCTGGTCTTTATTTCCTGCAAATTCTTCCATCGAAGTAACTAACTGTACTTTCAATTCAAATAACTCTTATGATATTTATAACCATGTTTCAGATGTTATAGTTAAAAATTCTATCCTTGATAATATTGGCAATTCAAGTGGAACCTGTTCTATATCTAATTCTCTTATAAAAACAAATATAAAAGATAAGGATTATAAGCAAACTAATAATATATATGAGAAAGATCCCATGTTTGTTGATCCGGCTAATAACGATTTTACATTGAGAAGTAATTCACCTTGTATTGGGACCGGTGAAAATGGCATAGATATGGGGGCGTCAGGCAAGATACGATGGCAGGTTAACAGTAAGATTGTTAGTGTGGTAAATGATATTGATTTGACAGGTGACTGGGACAGAAATAATGGCAATTGTGTAAGTTTAAAAAAAGATGGTAATGATTATCTCGTAGAGACTTGTGGCACTGCGTTTAGTACTTATAAATATATTTCAATTGGAGACAATAAATTTAAAACAAGTTGGAATAATGCAATTTTTAAGGTTATTGATGCTAACCATGTCGAATTTGTAGAAGGAAGTACTGAAAAATGGACCAGAAAGAATCCGGTTGAAGCATCAAAAGATAAAATAGCTGCAGTTAAAAATGCTTTTTCAAATGATAAAGATAATAACAGCGATTTCATGACGAACTTGCCTCCCATACTTTCAATACAAGATATTTCCTTATCTAAAAATGTGCTTAATGCAAATGAAACAGCAAAGTTGTCAATCACATTGAAAAATATAGGAGCTGGAGATGCAAATGGCGTATATGTAAACCTTTCAAGTGATATGACGGGCTTGGTGTTTGCTTCTAAAACAAACTTTCCGGTAATTGCTAAAAGTAACGGTTCCCAGACGGTTAGTATTGACATTAAAGGCGGTATGGACTTACCAACAGGTGAAGCTGTCTTAAAAATAGAAATCGTAGAACCCAATTTTAAAGTGAAAATTCAGGGAAAACAAGTAAAGTTCCCAACAAGGGAATTCTTAAAACCAGAATTGCTTTTGGCTAAATTCGCAGTAGTTGAAAATTTGTCGGCAAATCCAAACAATCAGATTGATATTAATGAACAAATTGATGTGAAGTTTGCTGTTCAAAATGTAGGGCAAGGAGACGCTGAAGATGTGAATATAGCTGTATCAAACAATCAGACAGGAGTTATGTTACTTGGTGTGGTTGACAATACAGGTAATTTGGTCCGTAAAAACCCTTCTTTCAATTCAATAACATCAGGAAAATTTGAATCGGTCACCTATCGTTATTTTGTGAATAGTGAGTTCACAAGCTCCCAGCTTACGTTTACTATTAATGCAACTGAGAAAAACAACAAGTTTGGATTTAATCAGTCTAAATCAGTTGAAATAAACAAAACTCTCCAGGAAGAAGGATACATAAGAACTGTAGCTGTAAATGACAATCCTGTTAAAGGGAAAGTTGTGATTGAAGACATCCCTGACTTTGTTTCTGATGTAGACCAGAATATACCCTCCAGCACAATTGTAAATGATAAAACATTTGCGGTAGTCATAGGAAATGAAACCTATTCTAAAGAAATACAGGTTAAACATGCATTAAATGATGCAAGGATATTTAAACAGTATTTACTCAAAACATTGGGATTACCGGCAAATAATATTCATTATGTTGAAAATGCTACTTATGGACAGATTCTCGATGCTCTTAAATGGATAAACGATGTGATTAAAGCTTACAACGGACAAGCTAAAATAATTTTCTACTATGCAGGGCACGGTATGCCTGACGAACAATCAAAAAGTGCATTTATCTTGCCCGTTGACGGAAATTCACAAAATACAGCATCAGCAGTTAAATTAGCCGATGTCTATGGTAAATTAACGGAATTTCCTTCAGCTTCTGTAACTGTATTTCTTGACGCCTGCTTTAGTGGTGCTACCAGAGAAACAAACGGGACAATGCTTGCAGACGGTCGTGGCGTTAAAATTAAACCTAAAACTGATTTGCTGACAGGTAACCTTGTGGTTTTTAGCGCTGCTACAGGTGATGAAACAGCATTCCCCTATGCCGAAAAACAACATGGTATGTTCACTTACTTTTTACTTAAAAAACTACAAGATACAAAAGGCGCAGCTACTCTAAACGAACTAAGCAGCTATGTAATTACAAATGTAACCCAACAATCGGTGGTGGTTAATAAAAAATCACAGACACCACAGGTAAACACAAGTTCGCAAGTGCAAGACGCTTGGCAAACTATGAAATTGAAGTAATATAAAGATAATCATGAAAACAATCTTTACTTTATTATTTACAGCATTGTACATGACAGTATTTAGTTACAACTGGATTCCATTTGGTCCCTCAGGTGTTCATGCCAATGATGTACTGTTTAATGCAGGAGATCATGGCTATAGCGTTATTTGTACAGACAGTGGCATTTGTGTAAACAATGGCGCTGGTTATTCATGGGGTACATATAATTACGGACTGCCGGTATGGGAAGCCATTCCATACGATTCAAGTAATGTCCTCCTTGTCATGGGAGATGGAAGTTACGCTGATGGCATATATAAATTTAATTTAACAACAAACACTTTTAATGTGGTTGAATGGTGCTATATCCCTACATTTATTAAGTTTAATACTGTCAATAATACTTATTATGTCGGTTCAAGATATAATGGGTTGTTGAGTTCTCCCGATGGAATTGTCTGGGATACCGTTCCTTATTTTCAGGGTAAAGGATGCACGGCCATGGATTTCTACGAACAACACATTGTAATAGCTCAGGAGAATAATGTATTTGCTACATATTATTCTGACGACGGAGGTCTTAACTGGAACCAATCTACGTCAAACATTCCTATTCATAACCTTAAATTTGACCAGAATGGTATGTTATACGGTGTCTTTACAGGGTTCTCTAATTCATCAGGCTTATATCTTTCGCACGATTTCGGTCATTCCTGGCACATGGAAAATTTTATCGATAATATGAATACTGTCGGATTTGATGTGGTTGGCAACCTGTTTACAGGTTTTCATAGCGCCGTTACTCCTTATGAAGGGGTTGCTATTTATGATACAACATCTAATAATTTTAATTTCTTAAATAATGGATTGCCCAATAAAAATATTAACAGGTTTGAAATCAACATTATAATGAGCAGCATCACCATTTTTGCTTGCACTGACACAGGCGTTTATCTTAATAATAATTATCTGACCTCAATTCAAAACAATTATTCTGACTTTTACAACTTAAACATATATCCGAATCCTGCAAATGAAACAATACAAGTAGAATCTTCACAAAACACTACCATCGAAATTCTTAATACACAAGGGCAAATTGTTGAAGAACTGCGTATTATAAACCCTAAAACAGTTGTTGATATTTCAAAGTTACCCTCCGGGATTTATTTTATGAAGGCCATTGCTGACAAGACCGTATCTGAGGGTAGGCGGAGAATGATTGTAAAGAAATTTATTAAACTATAAGGCTGGATAAAGCCGGCAATAGGATTTCTTTATTATTTATTTTCCCTTGAATTCTTTAGGCTTTATAATTCCAAAAGTTCTGATAATATTAAATCCAAAAAAGATATCACCCTTATTCCATTTTCCCTGAGATTCAGTAATAAAGCCTCTTTCGAACAAAGGTTGCGAGTTAGTAAAGAACAGTTGAAAGACATGCCCGCCGGTTTCCATGTCAACACCAAGGGATAGTGAATTAATATTGTCATCGGCAGTTTTTCCGGGCAACAGATAATAATATTCAGCATTTACCGACATTCGTTTGGTGAATTTGTATCTTCCTCCTGCTCCCATTGCAAAAATATTATTCTGGTCTGCATTGGTTGGGACAAGGTTCTTGTGTACATATGTGGGCGTTATTTGCAACGACAAATTATCATTAAATTTTCTTGCAACAATCAATTGATTAACAAAAGATAATCGTGAAGTAAAATAATTAACCCTTGAAGGATCAGCCCATTTAAGCGTGTTGATAGCGATACTGCCGAAGTACGAAACACCAACAGGCATACTGAGATTATCTTGTCTCAGAATTTTATATTTAACAAAACCATCTGCTGTTTTTTGGTAAGCACTTCTTCCAATACCTGCTTCAAGTCTGTCGGTAACTCCATACTCCAACCCTAAACGGATAGTTGATTGATCCAATCCAAAGAAATTGTATGGCCCATCATTAATTTTTCCAAAATGGTGTGAAATAACAACATTCAAATGTCCTTTGGCTACATTTTCTACCGATTGACCAATAATGAGATGTGTTGTCTTAAATGTGGCTGTTGTAAATTCTTTAGGTTTATCATTTCCCAACAAATCCATTAAATCCTGCGATTTAACAACGTTGGGTAATATGCTGATTAAAAAAATGAAAAGGACTAATGTTTTTTGCATAAATTAATGATTGATGAAAATTAATAGAATATTATGGCAATTTTTTATTTGATGGCTTCCAAACTTACATTTACTGTAATCTCAATATTTTCTGCTATGTTCGATATAACAGTATTAGGTATTTTAATGTCATAATCTTTTAGTGCAACAGAAAATTTTGAATTAGCTGAAATCTTCCCGTCTTTCACTTCAAAAAAACCAGATTGTTTTATTTTCTGAGTAACGCCGTGAATTGTCAGATCGCCTTCTACATTTGCTTTATAGGTGCCATTTTTGGTAAAATTAATTTCACTGAGGTTGGTAACTTTACCCTTAAAAGTAGAATTAGGATATTTACCCGATTCCAAATAATTTTCATTAAAATGTTCTTGCATTAAAGCATTCTTAAATTCAAAAGATTTAATAAGTACTTTAAAAACAAATTCTCCCGTGGTGATATCTAAAGCTGTATTAACCTGATTGTTATGAGCTTCTATTTTTTCTGCCGGAGCATCTGAGAAAAAAGAAATTTTTCCATTTTTGGTCAGGTATTTTTGTGCAAAAACATTCCCTGTTATCATTACTAAAATGATTGCTATTTTAATTAATAATTTCATAATAATCTAATCTTTAGTTGTTTATAATTATTCTTTTACTGGTGAGGCTTTTTCTATAATTACATCAGTATCATTAAAACCGGAACAAAATCCTTTGATTTTTACTTCTGTGCCGGATGCAATTTGTTTAGTTTCAACATTATATTTTGGCAGCATTGTACATCTTATCCCCTCATCACCAAAATCACCTTGTTTAAAAACAAAAGTTGCAACTACAAGAGTATCAGTTGACTCAGTTTTAGCAATTTTACCTGATATTTCAATAATTTTTCCATTATATTTTAAGCCGGCAGCTGCTTTGTCTTTTACATATTCATTATATAAAACTTCTGCTTTAAGTTTGAAGTCTGCAGGCAGCTTTTCAAAATCAGGATGAGGCTTATTGATATAAAATTTGTAAACCAATACTGCGGCTACTATTCCTATGGCAATAAGGATTAGTAAGATTTTTAACCATTTATTCATATTTTATCTGTTTTAATTATTAAGTGAACCCATATTTATCCATCTTTTAATTTGTTTTATAGTGCAAGCGTTCATTAACCCTGAAGGGGGCATAGGATTAGAAGTGCTGGATATTCTTGCATATAAATTTTTAGTACTTACTGCTGAAACAACATTGCTATAACTCTGAAGTGTGAGATTTCCGCTTGGTGAAGTTCCACCATGGCAGCTGCTACATGTGGTCTGTATTATCGGTTCTACTGTCTGTGCGTATGTTACGTTAGTTGTGTCACAACCCGATTTTGAAAATTTATATAAATCCTCTTCCGAATCGTTATAACAACCACAAAACAACAAAGTTAAAACAAAAATGATGGCTAAGAGTTTTGTTAAGTTCTTCATAATATTAATTGTTAAGTTTTCCGGCATCTATCCATTTTTTAATTTGACGAACCTTGCAAGTCTCCATCAGCCCTGATGGTGGCATCGGATCAGAAGTGCTGGTTATCTTGGCATATAGATTATCAGAATTAACGGCAGAAACAATATCACTATAATTCTGAAGGCTAATTCCACCACTTGGAGTAGCTCCACTATGACAACCTGAGCAATAGGGCTGAATAATGGGAAGCACTGCTCCTGAAAATGTAAAAATATTTGTATCACAACCAGAAATACATGTAGTATTTTTTGCTCCCTGAGCTATCCAGCCATAGATTAATGCTTCCTGATCAGTAGTTAAGGGGGCATTTGGAGAAGGCGGCATGCCGTTACTTGATATTAATACTTTATATAAGTTGCTGTTTGACGGGTTTCCAGGGCTTGTTTCTTTTACAATATTATCATAATCAGTAAGCTTAACACCTGCTCTGGCACTAATATCATGACAACCACTTTTTGCACAATTACTTTGTATAACAGGAAGAACATCTCCCTGAAAACATATTTCTTCCGTTGGAACCTTTGGCGGAATTGGGTCATGCTTACAGCTACTCAATATTAAAGTATATATTGCTATTGCTATAAAACATGTGACTATTATTTGCTTTATCATATATAATTAATTTATGATTATTTTCTTTACTGTAGCTTTGCTATTTTGCTTCATCTCAAGAAAATACAAACCTTGAGGGTATGCAGAAACATTGAATCTCTGGAAATAATCTCCTTGATTTTGTTCTTCCTGAATGAATGTTTCAACTTCCCTGCCATCAATACTGTAAAGATTAATTTCTACCTTCGTTTTTGTGGGTAATTTGTAATTAATGTTTAAAGCATCTTTTGCAGGATTGGGACATATAGATAAATTAGTGTTGATAAGATCTTCAATACCTGCAGAAATATTTTCTTGTACTACCAAAGTAGTTAATTTAATATTTGGTTGTGCAATAACGCAAGCACCATAAAAGGTTACGTCTCCTGTTCCAGATGCGGGAGCTGTCCATTGAAACGACCAACTTGCCGATGCATTACTGATTGCCGATGTGTGAGTAATATATTTATTTGAAAGGACATGAGTCCCTGTCCCTGCAACAAGCGAGCCTAAAGCAGTGCCAGATATACTCTGGGGGGATATCTCAAACCCTTTATTGCCAGTGCCTGAAAAAGCACAAGTGATAGTATATGTTGCACCTGGAGTATATCCTGCAACAGGTACATCTGAAGTTATAAACCCTGTAACCAAAGTCGTTGAGCCTCCATGGCAGTAAGTGCAATTTTTTCCGTCTGCAGGTGAGCCTGTATATCCAGCAGGTGCTCCGTTTGCATGTTTATTTACGCCGTTAAAAGCCGACAAAATAATGATGGCAACAAATGACAAAAACGTAAGAATTGTAATTTTTGTTTTCATTTATTATTATAATTATTTACTAATATACAAATATACAAATATAAATATATTAAAACGATTATAAATATGTAATTATTGTTAAAAGATACAGGTGTAAAATGGATTATCCAATATGAGTTCAATATGGTTCATGTAGGAAAATTTAATTAAAAAACATGTTTTTATTTTTTCTCTTTTATTGCTTTCAAAATACACTTTGCATACTTTTGGTGCCCCTCATTGGTTAAATGTCCGTTAGGCCATGGAAGAAAATCCTTTTTACAGATATTTTCCGGTATATTGACTGTGAAAGGTTTAAAAATAGATGCGTATTCGGTATATATTTTTTCTGAAATCTCAGTATGAAGTGGTATCAGAAATAAATGAAAAGATATATAATTATCGTCACAAACTTGTTTAATGAGCTTTACGTAATTAACAGCAATTGATGTGCTTTTTTGCCATGCCTTTTTTTCTTTTAAACGTTCTGGAATACTTAATATCAAAGTGCCGATAACACTTTTTGCAATGAGCCTTTCCCATAAAGGCGATTCTTTGCTGATACTATATTTTTTCAAATAATAATGATAAACTTTTTCAGGCGATGCAACATATTCATTATTAATATAAGGACTTAGCCAGCCGGCATTGGTAATATGATACAGGTTTTTGTATGGCTCCACTTTGCGGTCTTGTGAAATAAAATCATTGCCTGCATATAACATCATACAAACAATATCAGGATGCAATCGGGGTATGTATTCCTGAGCAATGGCATAATACTGGGGTGGATCTGCTCCGGGAATTCCTGTATTATATACATTATAACCTTCTTTTTCAACAAGTTCAACAAAACACTTGCTTATAGGCTCAGCCTGACTGCCCCATGTGTAAGAATCTCCTAAAAATAAAATGTTTTGTTTGGTGCTGTCTTTCTTAAAAGCATTACCCCTGAATCCGTCATCATTAATTGAATACTGACTCTTAAAATAGTCTTTATCAGCAATAAAAACCCCTTTTTCGTTTGCATGAAAAGAATTGTAAACCTTCAACGTATCAACAATCTTAAAATTGAGCCAGCTGGGGCTGAGCACTCCCGTCTGGAAGCCAATGAGGCGTAGCACAACTTCAGCAATAACAAAGCAAACCAAAAACACAATCAACGAAAGTGAAATATTTGAAATCCTCTTTGTGCTATACTTAGACATCTGTATCTAGCTAATTAATTTTACTTTTATCTTTTATTAATCATTTATAATTCATTCCACATCTTATCTTTTCACTTTTGTCTTTTATCTTCTTTAGAAAACCTTGTTCCCAAAAAAATGGCACCATACTTCTATAAAGCCTTTCAGATGCAAAATAGGTAGGCTTATCTCTTTTATAAAAATTATCGACATCATTTTTTATTCTTTTGGAGTCTATCAAAGTACAACCTTTAAAATCCTGTGAGTTAACAGTATCAATTAAAAAAGGACGCCAGTCTTTACCCATCCAGTTATCCAAAGGAGCCTGATAGCCTGCTTTTGCTTTTCGGTTAAGGATATTCTCAGGTACGTATTTTTTTAAAGCGTCTCTTACGATAGCTTTTGTATAACCGTTACGGATTTTACTTTGCCATGGCAAACCAAAGCAGAAACTAACCAAACGATGGTCCAAGAAAGGCATGCGTACTTCTATACCATGTTTCATGGAATATCTGTCATAATTACGTAGCAGAGTAGGCAATATTGTATTATGAAATAAAATATATAAACCATAATTGAGGTGCCCCATTTTTTTAATCATCTCTTTGCGAAGCACCTGTGGTATATTATTGGTATTTAGGTCGTTATAAAAGAAGTTATACCATAGATAAGTTTTAAAGTACGATGCCAAAGGATTTCTTTTGTCGAAATGCTGAGAGCCCGCATAAGAAAAGGTATCATTATAGGTTTGTGTAATTTCTTTAACTTTTTTCAGGTTAAAACCACTATCCATAAAACTTAGAAACATGAAATTTCTATAGCCTGAAAACATTTCATCGGCTCCGTGCCCGTCGAGGCTTACTGCAACATTTTTAGAACGTAAGGCGCCATAGACCTCAGTTATAGGGTAGGAGGGGGTATGATATAACTCTTCAAAATGATAAAATCCTTCATTAATGTCTTTCAATGCTTTATCGGATTCTATTCCAACAAGGTTTAATTGTATGCCCAGCTGCTGACATAATGAAATGGCATATCTGGACTCATCAGAGGAACTGTTTGGAATATATGCGGTAAATGCCTCATAAGATTGTTTAGAAAGATTTAGTATTGTATCTTGTTTTGAAAGGTAATTGACTATGGATGTAACAGCACCAGAATCAAGCCCACCGCTTAATGAAGTGCCTAGAGCTACATCAGCTCTCATACGTAAAGAACATGCATCTGAAAAAAGTGATCCAAATTGCTCTTTTTGAGCTTCATAATTGTCAGGCACTTTAAAAATGTTTTCGTAAGTGTTCCAATACTGTTCAAGTTCAAGTTTATTATTTCTAAAATAGGCATAATGTGCTGCCGGAAAGCGTTTAATATTTTTTATTAGGCACATATCTGTAGCTTCATAAGCAAAGATGTTTTGAGCCATCCATGTGAAATTATCTGCCACATCTATGCTGTCTAAAAAAGGAATTATAGCTTTCATCTCTGAGGCAAAAACAAACTTATCCCCTGCAAATGCATAAAATAACGGTTTTTTACCAAAACGATCTCTGCTAAGAACGAGCTCTTCCTTTTTATTGTCCCAGATAGCTAAAGCCCACATGCCGTTAAATTTTTGCAAGCAAGCTGCACCCCATTGGAGATATGAAGCAGCAACTACTTCAGTATCCGATTGTGTGCGGAAAGTATAACCCATAATAATGAGTTCTTTGCGCAATTCTATGTAATTGTATATTTCACCGTTAAGTACAACAATTAAGTGCTCATAGGTAAATGGTTGGGATGCTTCTTCAGAAGTATCAATTATTGCAAGGCGTGTGTGACCGAGGCTTATCTTATTACCATCATTCAATACCCTCATCCCATCAGGACCCCGATGCATAAGCAAAGACAATGCGTCTTTGAAAGAGTGCTCGTTAGAAGCGGGAAGAGTACCTAGAATGCCACACATAGTAATTTATTCTTTTATAAATGTCGTAATTATAGATAATAGAAGATAGCAAATATTAAATAGGAAATATTGGAATTCGTCATTTCAGTTAAATATTGCTAAAATAGTAAAATCAATTAAATAGCATTCCTTAATTCTTATTTGCTATTTTCTGTTCTCAGTACCCTCCGTGTTTCTTCCTTCTTCTGTTTTCTGCCGTCAGGTCTTCAACTCTAGGCACTCTAGCTCACTTTAGGCACTTTAAACTTCCTACTGATTTTTCATATCTTTAATTTTATTTGCTGTTTTCTGTTCTCAGTGCCCTCCGTGTCTCTGTGTTTCTTCCCTCTTCTGTTTTCTGCCGTCAGGTCTTCAACTCTAGGCACTCTAGCTCACTTTAGGCACTTTAAACTTCCTACTGATTTTCATATTGCTGCAACTCATCAAAAACATATTCCAAACTCACACCTGCTATTTTAAACATCTCTTCCGATTCTTTGCCTGCATGGTATTTTCGTTCGCAGACAATTCTTTTGATGCCACAGTTGATGATGAGCATAGCACACACACGGCATGGTGTCATGCGACAATAAAGTGTAGCCCCGTCTAATGCAATACCTCTTTTAGCAGCCTGACAAATAGCATTTTGTTCTGCATGAACAGTTCTTACACAATGGTTGGTTATACTTCCGTCTTCATGTATAGTCTTTTTCATCTGATGTCCTACCTCATCGCAGTGCGTCAAACCTACCGGCGGACCAACATAACCCGACACTAATATCTGTTTGTCCCTCACAACCACACAACCACTTCTGCCTCTGTCGCAGGTGGCTCTTTTTGAAACAGTGTTGGCAATTTCTATAAAATATGCATCCCAACTGGGACGTACGTACTTCTCTTGTGATTCCATCTTTAAATATTTTTTCCTCCTTTAAGGATTATTAAAATTGTTTTTCTAAATTTGCTATAAATTTAAAAAAATAAACTATGCAAAGAAGAATTTTCACAACACTTATTGTTTTATTAACTGTACTTTTTGTCATGCCCTCGTGCGGAAAATATGATGACGGTCCTGCATTCAGCATTATACCTAAAAAAAACAGGGTAGCCAATACTTGGAAAATTGATAAAGTTTTTATCAATGATGTTGACCGGACGAGTATCTATGCTGAGTATATAAAAACGTACAAATTAGAGCTAACAACAAGCGGGAGTCTTACTGAAACATATACTATTAGTACAGGATCAGTATCAGAGACCGGTACATGGGCATTTGAAAATTCTGATGAGAATTTAGCATTTACAATTTCTGGCTTAAAAAACTCATATAAGATTTTAAGACTAAAGTCAAGCGAGATGTGGCTTGAAGACACAGAAGCAGGTCAAAAATATGTTACCCATTACGCATCTTATTAAAAGGTATTTGGATTATTTATGAAGTATTAGGAGAGATGGCCGAGTGGTCGAAGGCGCGCGCCTGGAAAGTGCGTAAACGTCTCAAAAGCGTTTCCTGGGTTCGAATCCCAGTCTCTCCGCAGAAAGAAACCACAATCAATTAATATTCAATTGATTGTGGTTTCTTATTTGGCTAATTAGTCCACCATTAGTCCAACCCGACTTAAAACAAGAATCTTAAATATAGTTAATTTCTTTTGCCATAATTTAAATTATTTTTGGTTTCTGTTTTTATAAAGTTCAATTGCAAAATAAACATTTACAGAAATGTAAATATTTAAAAAAAATAATTATTACAAATATTTCTTTTGTTTATCACTAAAATAATTAATTTTGACTTTGATAAGTGAATAAAAATATTAACCAACCTCAATATATGTAGAAAAACGAAATTAAAAAATAGCGTTTAGCTTTTATTCTTGCTACTGAAAACTGAGAAATTTCAAAACCCTGCAATTGTAAAAAGTGAAACGCTCACGCCAAAAGCGTGGGCTTTCCTTTTATGCAGGGTTAGGTATCTCAGTACCTCAGTAGCGTTCAAGGTTTAGTTCCACGCTTTTTCAATTTTAAATAATCAATTAAAAAATAATATAAACCAATAAATAAAACGAATATGAAAAAAACAATTTTTACTTTACTAATTTGTTCACTAAGTATTGGCTTATTTTCTCAGTCTAATGTTTGGTCTAAAGCCGACCGAAACAATGTATATGATGATTGTATAAGTTATATTACAAAGTATAAAAACACGACCACAGAACAGAGAGAGAGCATTAGCTTATGTTATCTTGATGAAGTAACAAAGAAATACACCAAAGCTGATTTTGAAGCTAAAATTGACATTGAAATAAAAAGAATTAAAGAGGCTATTATAACGCAATGTGCTAAAAATCTTGGTATAGATTTAACCACAGAGGCAAAAAAGGAGGAGGTCGTTGTTGAGAAAAAGGAAAAAGAAATTTCAAAGAATGTCCCATCAAAAGCTGGTCTAATTGGGAAATGGAAGACAAATGATAATGCAATTATTGAATTTAAAGAAAATGGAAGTTATACTAAAAAGTACTTAGAAACTAAAGTATCTGATGACGGAGGCATATTGGTAGGTAATTTGCGTTCGGGAGATTGGTTTTTAGATGAAAAAGGGATTTTAACTATTAGACAGCAATGGAGCGAAGATGTTGGCTCCTTTAGAACTAAATTGAAAAATTACACAAGTACAGCTGAATATAAATTTATTACTTTCTCAGATGATTATATAAAATTTAGTTATACCGACCCAAATGTTGTTAGTGACCCATTCCAAGCAAATAGAATTAAAGATTAAAAACAGACTTCAAATATTTAAGTATTGTGCAAGTAAAAAATTCCAGAAAAAATATTTAGTTGTTTACTTTTTCAATATTTCGTAAATGAAAAAAAAGTTTTTTACTATATTGTTTTTAGTAATATGTTTTTATGCAACTGCCCAATCGAACCTGAAAATCGATAGCCTAAAAATCGTTTGTAAGCTGTCAAAACCAGACACAAATCAAGTTATTATTTTACGACAGATTGCACAAGAATACTATAATATATTAGAAGATGATTCTGCATTAGCTTATACTAAAATAGGGCTTCATCTTTCACGCAATCTAAAATATGATAGGGGAACAATCAGTCATCTTATTAATTTAAGCAGTTGTTATGTCCGTAAGCAAAATCAATCAAAAGCGCTAATAATGATTTTAGAAGCATATAATATTTCTGAAGAAAAAGGATTAATTCAGGAGAGTTTGAAAGCACTAATTGGAATCTCGCTTGTTTATTCTTCCTTTAATAATTATAGTAAGCTATTAAATACAAATTACTCTATTTGAAAAAGTATAAGAAATTAATGGGCGATACAGAATATCTAAAAAACAACAGAGAAAAACTTGTTGTAGACAGTCTTAATATTTCAAGAGCCTTTGCTAATATTTCATCATGCTTTTTAAACTTAAATAAGTTAGATTCTGCATTATTATACAGTAATTTAGCTTTAAATCTTGTCAATAGAATTTCAAGAAAAGACCCAATTGAATTAGCATTTACCTTAAATTGTTTAAGTAAAGTATATTTTAAGCTTGGAGAATCAGAAAGAGCACTTCTTTCTTATAAGAAAAGCATTGAACAATCATTAGCATCAAACAACAAAAGATTGAGAACTGGAAACCTTTCAATGTCTTATTTAGGAATAGCTAAGATTTTTACGAAATTCAAGCAACTTGATTCTGCAAATTACTATGCGGAAAAAGCTCTTTTATGTTGTCAACAAATAAAGAACGCCAATAACTTAATTGAAATACAGAGCCTTTTAGCTAAAAATTATACAGGAATTGATGATAGTAAGGCAGTATATTATTATCAGCAATCTTCCATTCTGAGGGACAGCTTATATAACAAAGAAAAAATTGAACAATTGCAAAATATCACATTTAATGAACAAGAAAGACAAAAAGAGTTAGAAGAACAAAGAAAAATTCAGGAAGAGAACAGAAACAGGCGTATAGAATACTCATTAATAGCACTTGGCATACTTTCAATTATATTTATTTTCCTATTTCTTAGCAACTCAATTGTTACAAGCGATAAAATTAATAGATTTTTTGCAGCATTAGCCCTACTTATGGTATTTGAATTTTTTAATTTAATTGCAGGTTTATTTATAGGAAATATAACAGCTAATATACCAACATTTTCATTTTTAGCAGCAGTCTGCTTAGCTTTATCATTATCACCTTTACATGGCAAGTTAGATAAATTTTTAACAAAAAAGATGGTTGAAAAAAGAAAAAGGATTAAAGCAAAATTGTAAAAAGCATATTTAAGAAGACAAAAACCCTTTTACTATACAAATACAAATCAATTATGAAAAAAACAAAAACAATTACATTGCTTCTATTCCTTTTTGCATTATCAGGGATAAAAGCTCAACAAGGCAGTACCGCCACAGGTGGAACTGCATCTGGCAGCGGTGGCACAGAAACATTTTCTGTCGGGCAGGTTTTTTATTCGTCACAAAGCGGAACAGGAGGAAAAATAAACCAGGGATTACAACAGCCTTTTGAATTTTTTATAGCAGGAATAGAGAATAAAAATATTAGCCTCTCATATTCAGTATATCCAAACCCAACATTATCAACAATTTGTTTGAAAATTGAAAATCAAAATTTGGAAAATCTTTCTTTCCAACTTTTTGATATTAACGGCAAGCTTTTACTAAATCAGAAGATAACAAGTTCAGTAACTTCAATTAAAATGGGTGACTATGCAAAAGCAAGCTATTTTTTAAAGATAATTGAAAACAATAAAGAATTACAAGCTGTCAAAATAATTAAAAATTAATAACCAAATAAATAAAATCAAAAATGAAAAAACTATTAACAATTTTAGGAATTATATTATTTGCTTCATGCATATTTGCTCAAACACCAAATTTTATAAGTTATCAAGCAGTTATACGTAATAGTAATGGAGCGTTAATCACCAATACAACAGTTGGTATGCGCATCTATATTTTGCATAATTCATCAAGTGGCACAGCAGTCTATCAAGAATTGCAAAATCCAACCACAAATGCAAACGGACTTGTTAGCTTGAAAATTGGCAACGGTGCTGTCGTTTCAGGTTCTATTTCGGGAATTGACTGGTCTAATGGTACTTATTATGTGAAAACTGAAACTGACCCTACTGGCAGTGTTTCTTATTCCATAACTGGCACTGAACAATTATTATCAGTACCTTACGCTTTATACTCAGCACACTCAAAAAGCATAGCAGGCTCAGGTATTGCTGTTTCAGGAGATACTATTAAAAACACCTCACCCGATAAAACTATCTCTATAACAGGAACAGGAGTGGCATCTGTTAGCGGTACGTATCCAAATTTTACTGTAAATGCGGATATTTCTTCTGCACTACCTAAATTCATATCAAATGTCAATTTAGTTAATCTTTATAATGCTTCTGTACCACAAACAAGCAATTTTACTACTCTTGACGTCTCTTCTTATGTGCCTGCTGGGTCAAAATACGCTATTCTTTATGTATATGCTAATGGTTCTGGTTTATATTTGGATTTTAGATGTGACCCGAACTCATCAAGTATGTATTCAGGTACTGGTGGTAATACGGCTTTATTAAATTTAGGGACAATAAACGAAATGCAGCTTATAGTCCCAATAAGTGTTTCGGGAATATTTCAATATCTTTTTAGCAGTCAAAGTGGTACAGGAACGGGAAGTTTAATAATTACGCTTGTTGGGTATTATTAGAAGATTATTTAATATGAACGGGGTTATTAATTTCCCAAAAAGCACCAAATAATCGAACGATTATTTGCACACTTATAACAGGGGAGGATGAGTGCTTATTTAGCACGTTTTAGACATGTGTATTTATTTGGGGGAGGATTATTTGACATATTTTTCAATTGTCTGGAATATGCCTTTTTTTTCAGCTTCTTTTTTTCGTTTATTAGCTTCTCTTAAATAATACCCGCTTTTTGGTCGAGGTTTAGCATCCTTTTTACCTTTTGGTCTGCCCAGCGTTTTATTTTGGCTTTTAGCTCGCTTTAAACCCTCGATAGTCCTTTCACGTATCAATTCACGTTCAAACTCGGCAAATGCACTTAAAATCTGGAAATGGAGCTTTCCTGTAGCTGATGTGAAATCGAGATTGTCAGAAACAGAAATGAAACCGATGCCTTTATCAAGCAATTCTTTGGTGTCTAAGATAAGCTCTGTTGATGACCTCGCCCATCTGTCGAGCTTATAAACTACAACCGCAGAATATTCTAAACTTCTTAGCTTCTGCAATAATGCCTGTTTTACTGGGCGTGTTTTTCTTGTTGATTCCGTCTCTTCATAAATATCATATTCAAGACCAGCTTTATGGCAATATTCTACCAACCTGATTCGTTGGTTTTCTGTGGTTTGTTCAGATGTAGAAACACGGCAATAAAGAGCTGTTTTTTTTATTTGATTGCTCGCTTGTACAAATAGATTATCATTTTCCATTAATTGCAGATTTAAATTCGTTAAAATCCCTTACAATTGAAGCTGCCCCTCTAAACAATTTACCTAAAACATAAAAGCCTAATAATCCTATTCCGATATAAACTGCTATTTTCACGGTTTTGTTTTTATCAAGCATTTCTTTTAAATCATCGTATTTGATTTTTGATAATTCTTTTATCATTTTATTTAATTTTTTAAGTTTTTTTAAATAATTAATGCATCATTATTAAAGAGGAGCATAACTAAACTAGCTTTATTTATTTCTGCAATTTTGTTTAATAATGTTGTGTTTTGTTTTTGTTGCAATCCGGTTTTTTTTATCTTTTTTTGAAACAGGAAACCTTCTCGATTTACCATAAGTACGTTGTTTAATAGCCCCAAATAAATCTTTCTCTTTTAAGTAATCAGAAATTCCTTTAAGGGTTCTTACAAACTGGACTTCGTAGTCATTATGTTTTTTATTACAAAAAAGGTCATTGAATTTATTTCCTGAGATATTTGTAGTTGCTATAATAATATGATAGTGTTTATGAAATATTTCATCACCAACATCTCTTACCCATACATATCCAAGACGGTCAATTCCTTTTCTTTTAAGTTTACGAGTAAAAGTATTTACGAATTTAGAGATAGAAGCATACTCATCTTGGTTTACCACTGCTGATAAAATTGATATTTTCCTTTGCATATAATGTTTACGGTAAACCTTTAAAAACAAATTCAAGTTCTTATCTCTTTTATACATTTTACTTTTCAAATCAGTAATAACTCTTAGTTCTCCCGTTTCATAATTTATAAACGTTCTTTCATATTTAGCTGATAAGGGTGTTTGTCCTGTATTATCACTAATGTTTGACCCTTCCGAAAGGTTTCTAAAATGCTTTAAGCCCCAGTTGTTCATTTTGTTTACTTTTGTTCGTTTTTGTTTAATAGCTGTATTAAAGAATTATAGGAATAGAATTTTCGATTACCCACTTTTGTCATATTTAGTGCTTTATTCCGTTCCAATGTCCGCATTTGTGTATTGCCATAGCCCAAAAATGTCATTACAATCTTTTTGGCTATCCAATCTCCCATAATAAATTTGTTATTGCCGCTTGATAAAAGATACTGCATTAATTTTTCCTTTTGCGAATTGTTAAATTCTGTCATGGTTTGTTGATATTATAATGGTTTTATAGCTGCTTCAACTTCTGAACGTTTGTAGTACACCCTATTCCCAATACCGTATTTCTTCAACTTTTTTTTGACAGTTAAGTTGTGTACTGTTGACAAGTCACATTTCAATATGTTTTTTACCTCATTACGAGTTAATAATTCATCGGATTGTTTGGGTTCAAAAGTTTTAAGAAAAGCATCAAATTTTGCTTTAATTTGAGCCATATCATCTCTTACCGTTTCAATTACGCTTGGGAAATTGATATGGTCAACTTTGTTGGGGTTTGGTTTTGAATTTTCCATTGTACTATAAATTTGAAAGCACAAAGGAATATTATTTTAAAAAAATAAGCATGGCAGTTTTTTGACTAAAACGGGCAGCTTTCTGACTAAAATGGGCAGCTATTAGGTGGGATTCTTCTTACTTAACTATTGCAGTTTTCAAATCATTATAAAGTTCAGTTTTAATAGTTGTACTACAATCTGAGATATTTCTTACTTTTTCAATATCTATATCAAACGTCCTTAAAAATAATATATATTCTTCGTGTTTTAGCCTTAAAATCAAGTTGTCCTCAATCATTTTTCTAATTATGAAACTATAATTTGCTTCAACTGACTTTTTATTTATAAATCGTTGATGCCAAGCAGAAAACAGTAGATATGCAATATCATTTGTCCCTACAAATATATTTGGATAGGGATTGGGTTTTGACACTTCTTTGTTTTCTAATATGTTATCTGTTTGGTTATTAGGGACATCCTTATTTTCTTCTAAAGAATAAAAAGGTGAATTATTAGATTCCGTTAAATGCTTTAACCATACATAATATTCCGCTATGGTTTGTGCATAAATGTAGCTATGAATTTTTAATTTATTCTGATTTACGCAATTTGGGCTATGGACGAAGTCATAGCCGTATGATTTTCCATTTTTAACAACATCTTTAATATATCTTTGGATTTCAAATAATTCTTCAAGAGTAAAAGTACAATTCCACTCTTTTAATGTTATTATTTCGTAATTAGGTATAGGAGCGAACATAATATCAAAACATTGTTTCAGAAAATCATTTAAAAGGTCTTCCTTCATCATGGATTTTTCTAATCTTTTCAAAAAATCGTCTTGAAAGTTTTTCAATAACTCATTTACGTTGTCTTCAAAAATTTGCTTTTGTTTTTCCTTAATTTTTAATATCTCATTCTCTTCAAAATCATCCCATTTAACAATTATTGGTTTTTCTCCCTTATTATATTCAAATTCGCAGGTGTCAAGCACAACTTTCCCTTCTAACCAATCAATATATTTGAACTTTTTAACTTTTTTCATACTTATTTTTGTTTTACTTTTTTATAAAAGTTATTTTATATACTCTGCAAGCTGCATTGTCTTAGTGGTATCTGTTTTCCCGATGTACTTCAGAAAATCTTTTTCATATTTATGTCCTGTGGCAACCATAATTAATTGAGTTGGAATTATACCAAAATTATTACTGCTGAATGACCTGCGACCCACATGTGAAGCGATAAGTTCATATTTTGGATAGACACTTTTTACTTTCCTGTAAATTTTTTTTTCGGGTATGTAAATTGATTTTTTCCCTTCAATCTCATTTGAAATTCCCGCTATTTTGCACACTTCCTTAATATAAACGTTATAATTAGATGCACTTATTTTTCTCGGAAACTCTCCATGCCTTTTATCTAATATTTTTTTTACTCTTGTACTCAAAGGAATACTCATTTTCTTTTTTGTCTTTTTTTGAGTAAATTCTAATAATGCTCTGCCATTTTCTATCCTTATTAAACCTTTTCTGAAATTTAAAAAATCAGATGCACGTTGAGCAGTTTCGCAGCTTAATAGCAACCAATCTTTAGCATTATCTAAATAATCCTGTTCAAAATTTGTATTATAAATTAAATTTAATTCATCTTCGTCTAAAAATGTAATGCAAGTAGGTTCTTCTTCAAATTTTATCTTTTTTATTTGTGGAGATAACAATATGCCGTCTTCTGCTGCCCTGTAACAAATAGTTTTAATAAAACTAATATTTTTTGCTATATAATTATGATTGTAATCTTCATCTAAAGAAAACTCATAAAATTCATCACCAAATTTTAAATTAACTTCTGAGATAAATACTTTCTTTTCATATTCTTTCTCGAATTTTTCAAGAATACGTTTAACAGAATTTAATTTTGTTTTTGCAGGTTGTGATAAAGAACTTGCTTTACGTTTTAAATAATAATCAAAATAATCAATTAAACGGGATGGAACTTCTTCCTCTTTTACAGGTGGAGAAATAAAATCTTTCAACCATTTTGAATTTATTGAAACTTTGCCCACACAATTATTGTGATGATTAAGTAGCGCTGTTTCAAAATTTCTAAGTTTTAAATTTAACTCTTTAAGCTCTTCATCTCTAATATGTTTAAGTTTATGATTTTCATTATCCCAGTCTTTTGGATTAACAGAATACTTTGTCTTAGCTTTAGCATCAACATTTTTTCCATCTCTAAGTCTGATGTAAATACCCGCAGGATTTCTTTTTGTCTGCAAATAAAAATTTATTGTTGGCATTTGAAATTATTTTATTTATTTTTATAAAGTTTTTGTTATTGCAAAGATAATAAAACAGTCCATATTTAGTCCATATTTAGTCCATTTATTTCAATTTATTTACATTTATTTCAATATAAAGCACTTTTTTGATTTACATTTTAATGTTTAAAACATTGATTAAAAGAGTGTATTAATGAGGTCTTTTAAAATATGCTGTATTGAATGGCATTGAAAATGATACAGTCCCAGTCTCTCCGCAACAACAATATATTAAACCCTTCGCAGAAGGGTTTTTTTATGTCTCTTGCGCAGTTTGAAAAAATCATTTTCAAAACGGAGCAAGAGACATAAAAATAAACTTGCCGGGCAAGTTTATATTGTGGTTAAGCCCCCCCTCAAGGGATAACGACCGAAGGGAGTAATCCCATCGAAAATTTGAGGTCAGTTTGAAAAAATCATTTTCAAAACGAAGCAAGAGACATAAAATAAACTTGCCGGGCAAGTTTGATTTTGTATAGAAAGAGTCTCTCTACCTGCTTTATAGCTGTTGACTATCAGAAATAATTTTCTTTTGTTTCTTTTGAATGAGAAAAAGAAATGTGATTAAAAAAACAGTAGAAAAAATAACTATTAATACACTCCCTGAAATTCTTTTTTCTATAGGTTCTATGTCAAAGATGCCTCTGTTTTTTAAGAAATACATAACGACAGTGAATGCATTATTCATAAAATGAAGCAGTATAGGATACCATATGTTATCTGTCCAGAAAAAGATATACCCTAAAATAACCCCTAAAAACATTCTGGGAATAAACCCATAAAACTGCAAATGAACTGCACTGAAAGTAGCTGCTGTTATAAAAATAGCAACATGTGGATTCTTTATCCAGTCTATTAGAATCTTTTGTAACGAGCCTCTGAAAATAAACTCTTCTCCAATAGCAGGAATTAATGCGATTAAAAACAAATTAAAAAAGAATGCCCTATAAGTATTTACATTTAGAAAAGCTTCTGTAAGTTGAGTTGCTTGATTTTCAGTAGCTTTCATCCATGCTTCTATACCAGATGGAAAATTAATGCTTTCATTCAGATTAACAAGCACATCTAATATTGGCATTACAGCTAAAACTATAATAAGAACATACACAATACACCTTAAACTTATTCTGTTGCCAAGCTTAAGATAAGAAACCGGTTTTCTGGTTACTAAAAAAGCAAAAACCAAAGCAGGCATAATAAACATACCCAGATGATTGATAAGTTGCATGATTTTTAACAGAAAAACATTTTCTGGCGATGTCAGATCACTTGCAACTTTGGCAATATCTGCTATTCCCCCATGAGTATAGAGCACTGATATTAAAATAGTTAATATTCCAGATATCAGTAAGCCAAGAAAAATAATACCTGCTAATAAAACCAATTTCATGGCGGGTGGCATTTTAGAAAAAAATGTTTCTTTAATCATAAATAGTATTTTACTTTAATTGTATTTAACTTATAAAGAAGGATATTTGAAAAAAGGAATTATAGAAGTCAGCACAAAATTTCACATCGTTTTATCGTTTCAACTTTCCATTTCTCACCTTCTCATCTTCTCAATTTCTCACCTTCTCACCTTCTCAATTTCTCACCTTCTCACCTTCTCACCTTCTCACCTTCTCACCTTCTCACCTTCTCATCTTCTCATCTTCTCATCTTCTCGACTTCTCAATTTCTCAATTTCTCACCTTCTCACCTTCTCCATTTCTCATCTTCTCACCTTCTCACCTTCTCAATTTCTCAATTTCTCACCTTCTCACCTTCTCCATTTCTCACCTTCTCACCTTCTCACCTTCTCACCTTCTCAATTTCTCACCTTCTCAATCCTCCATTTTTGTAAACATATTTTTACATTTACTCTTCCTCCAAACAGTAACTAAATTATTACCTTTGCGAAAAAAAATTTGGTAAAGATAGATAAAATATTATTAGGTAATTTCCCATTGCTTTTAGCTCCTATGGAAGATGTTACTGATAGCGCATTCCGTAGTTTGTGCAAAGAAAATGGCGCTGATGTACTGTATTCTGAATTTATTTCGGCAGATGGCATCATACGTAATGCACGTAAATCTTTATTTAAAATCACTTTTAATGAAATTGAACGTCCTTATGGCGTTCAGATTGTTGGTACAGACATTCCTGCTTTAGTTGAAGCAGCTCAGATTGTAGAATCTTATAAACCAGATTTTATAGATTTAAATTTTGGTTGCCCTGTAAAAAAGGTAGTCAATAAAGGCGGAGGTGCTGCACTGTTGAACGATACTCCTAAAATGGTACAAATAGCAGAAGCTGTGGTTAATAATGTTAACATACCCGTTACTGTTAAGACAAGGATAGGCTGGGACGACAAAAATAAAAACATTGTTGATGTAGCTGAAAGATTGCAGGATGTTGGTATTAAAGCTCTCGCTATACATGGCCGTACCAAAGCGCAAATGTACACCGGCGAAGCTGACTGGACCTTAATAGGCGAGGTAAAAGATAACCCCCGGATGATAATTCCAATCTTTGGCAACGGTGATATTAATTCACCTGAAAAAGCTCTGGAATATAAAAACAAATTTTGTGTGGATGGGATAATGATAGGAAGAGCAAGCATTGGCAATCCGTGGATATTTAAACAAGTAAAGTCATACTTGGAAACAGGACAAATTTTACCCGACCCAGGTATTGATGACAGAGTGAATGTTTGTATTAATTACCTTCGAAGGGCTATTGCATTAAATGGTAGCATAACAGGCTTGTTAAGAACCAGAAGACATTACAGTAATTTTTTTAGAGGTATTCCTAATTTTAAACCCTACAGGCTTCAGCTTGTAACTTCTGATTCGGAAGAAAAAGTTATTTTGTTATTGAATGAAATCAAAGATAAGTTCAGATCATAATTTATTTAAAATGAAAAAAAATCTCATAATTATATTCATCTGTATAACTCATAGCGTTCTTTTTGCACAGACAAAAGTAGAGCTATCGGGACAGGTTAAAGATGTGCAGACCAGGGAAGCTCTGGAATTCTGCTCCATTTCTGTATTCAATGCAAAAGACAGTCTTATAACCGGAACTGTAACCGATAATAAAGGTTTTTTTACCATACCCCTCAAAAGAGGAAATTATCATTTTATTATTCAATTTATCGGTTATAAAGCAGACACAATAAAAGCTATTGATGTAACCGAAAGTAAATTTCTGGGAGTATTTAAATTAAAACCCGATGAAAAATTGCTTAATGAAGTCACGGTAACAGCTAATTCACACGAAAATCTTATTGATAGAGACGTACAGATTGTTACCGATAAACTAAGGGCTGGGGCTTCTGATACAAAAGATGTTTTAGCTAAGTTGAATGGCGTTCAGTACGACAGGTTTAACAACTCTATTAAAGTAGATAATAAAGATAAGGTCATCATTCTTGTGGATGGACTGGAAAAAGATCAGGAATATGTAAAAAATCTCTCACCAGACAGGTTGAAAAAGATTGAGGTAATTCGCTCTCCCAGTGGTCGTTATGCACTTGAAGGATATACTGCTGTCATTAACATCATCCTAAAAAAAGATTACCAGGGTACTGAAATATTTTTGAGTAACAGGTCTATGGCTGATCCTGATGCAGCTAAAAAAGTGTATATCCCCGTCCAGAATGGCCTGGATGCAAGTATAAATTATGTTTACAATAAACTTAATGTATATACAACCTTCAACAGTAATTATAATAATTTTAATTTGCATTCATCAAGTAAAAAGGAATATAATAATGGATTGACTATTGAGAAAGACTTCCCAGATGTTAACGACATGAATACAAAAGTTAAACAGCTTAACAATAACTATACGCTGGGTGCAGACTATTACATAAATCCAAAGCATACCATCAGTTATGAGGGTAATTTAAAAACACAGCCTTTATGCAGCAATAAAACCAGCGAAATATATGATGTGATTTTTAGAAATAACGGCATTATAATGGGTAATCTAAGTGCTGAATCAAAAAACTTTTCCAATAGTGTAAGCTCTTACAACTCACTTTTTTATGTCGGAAAAGTTGACAAAAACAATGTTTTTAATTCAAATTTTACCTTTTCTAATTTCAATGATAAATATACCAACTCATATTATGAGAATCTTCTTGAAAAAACAAACCAGACAGGTTCTGACAATAAGAATAGCACCAAGTTTTATGTAGAATATGTGCATACTTTTAAAGACAATACAAATTTGCAGTTAGGTTATGGGAATACATGGGAAAGAGCCAATAACAGTTATAAAGCAGATACATCAGTAAGCAAATTTTTATATGCTGATGTTCGTCACAAGATATATGCTTATTACGCATGGCAGAAATGTAAAAAATTTAGTATTAAATTCGGTGGTGCTGCTGAAACGAGTTCACGCAATGCCAATGGACAATTAAATTCATATTTGATATATCAGCCTTATGCCGATGTTCAGTACAAACCTTTTTCCTTATTAGATTTCAAGCTTAAATACAGGTCAGAGAGCAGCTACCCGAATATTAGCCAGACCAATCCATTCACAATAGTTATTGACCAACAAAGTGTAAGTACTGGTAACCCTTATCTAAGACCTGCAGTCTTGCATAAAGTGTCTTTGGAAACTAATATTCTTGGTGGCCTGGTTACTATTGAACCCTATTATCATTTTTCCGACAACTATATTACCGATATAGGGAAATTGCGCAGCGACAGCATTTTTGAATACAATTACAGCAATATGGGATTTTACAGGAACTATGGATTTGAAACAAGATTTACAGTGCCTTTTGGAAAAAGTCTTTTCCTTAATACTGATTTTAATATTTTTAAAAGTAGTATTAAATATGCCAGTAAAATAAACGACCTGAACAATTGGACGATGTCTAGCCAGCTCATTTACCAGAATCAGAAATCGCAGACAGTTGTAGGATTAAAATATCAGAAAAATTTATATAAATATATTACTGCACAGGGCTATAATGCTGGCGATAACGATTACTGGATAACTTTTATCCAACAACCGTTTTTTAAGAAAAAACTAAGTGTATTGCTGTTGTATTTTTTCCCTGTTAACTGGGGCGTTGACTTTAACCAGGGAAGCTATATTAAAACAGATACCTATACTGAAACAAAATACAATGACATAAGCTTTCTTAAAAATATGGTTATGTTGCAGGTCAGTTACCGCTTCAACAAGGGGAAAACAGTTAATAAAACAGAGAAAAATATTGAACAAAACAACGAGAAAAACACCAAGAGTGTGTTGTAAAGAAAATGATTATGATGAAAATACAGTATTCAGTAATCTGCGTTCAGAATAATAAACTTTATAATATAGTATTCAGTAGTAAGTTGTTGACTAAAAAATGAAGTTTTTAAAATTGTTTTCAGTACTCAGAATTAAGAACCCTTAAAAATTATGAAAAGCATTTTATTAGCAAATTAACCGATGCAGATGGCGAGCAATTAGAAACTCAACATTGGATTGAAACTTCACTAGATTGTTCCTGTATTTCTAATGTAACTGCAAATAATTTTTAGAAAGATATTTTACTCTTGGCAAAATGCTTCATTCTATGATGGATAAGTCAGAAAAATTTTGCAAAAAACCATTAAAATAAATGGTTAATCTAATACAAACTTTCAGAATACTGTCCTTGCCTGAATTTAGTTGACCTTTTTTTTGAAAGCGTACACTCAATATTTTGACCATCGGGTAATGCGAACTTGAGGTCCTTTCTTCGGCAAAATTTTTAGAACTCGATGTTCTAAA
>Ga0114951_10000683_pt1 | contig 45825 bp, 82 predicted proteins | sample AM7aDNAmetaG_FD_88677 | JGI IMG/M metagenome (GOLD analysis project Ga0114951, IMG submission 88677) | Freshwater microbial communities from Finland to study Microbial Dark Matter (Phase II) - AM7a DNA metaG | ecosystem: Environmental > Aquatic > Freshwater > Lake | place: Finland: Lake Alinen...
CTTCATCATTTAGCAACACATCCAGATTCTTCAGGTTATGTTAAAAAGGGTGTAGCTGATAATAAAAGCACACATCCAGATACTCAGGAATACTTAAAGACAGGAAAAGACAAGTACAAATCAACAAAGTACAGTGAAGGTAATGGAAGTAATTACAAATCAACAAAGTATAGTGAAGGTAATGGAAGTAATTACAAATCAACAAAGTACAACGGCAATGATGCTGAGTATAAACCATCGAAATACAAATGATTACATACAAACAACTAATAGAAGAGATAGAAAGTTACAGAGGTTTCCATAAAGCACCAAGTCCAGAACAAGACACAAGTTCTCCTTTACATGATCTGAGTAAGACATATCCAGATATATATGGTCCTAAAGGTGCTCAATACTATGGTCATCACGGACACAACCATTCAATGGATATAGAGAGTATTAATACCATACAATCTTCTCGTGGAAAACCAGATAAAAAAGTTAAAATATATAGAGCAGTCCCAAAGACTCAATCTTCACCTGAAACTCCTAAGATGGAGATTAATAAAGGAGATTGGGTTACTATAAATAGAGGTTATGCAAAGGAACATGGACAATCTCATCTTCGAGGAAAATATAAAATTTTAAGTAAATCTGTTCCAGCAAAACACATTTTTACTAATGGAGATTCTATTCATGAATACGGATATCATAACACAGATATATAAAATAAAATTAGGAATTACCTAATAAATGTTGTATATTACAAATATAAATCAATAAGCAATGTCAACTAACAGTATAAAAGTATATAATACATCAACTCTAAGTGGCTCACATTTTGAGTTTAGCATTGCTGGATATCCAAATCTTCTCTTCACTGTACAAACATGTAATCTTCCTGCGGTACAGAATAATTTTAAAGCAATTCCAACACCTTTTGGTGATACCCATGTTTCTGGCGATAAGGTAGAATATCAAACTCTTGATATTAGTTTCATTGTAGATGAGACTCTTAATAACTGGAGAGAGATATATGCATGGATTCGTGCGTTAGCTCCTACAAATGCTATAGAAGAAGGACTGATTAACAATCAATATGTGTCATACGACAAACCTTTATATTCTGTGGGTAATTTATATATACTGACGAATTCCCTTCATATAAATCTTACTGCCACTTTCAATAATTTATTTCCAATATCCTTATCTAATTTAGATTTTTCTGTAAAAGACACAGAAGATCGAAAGCTCTTTGCGACAGTTTCGTTTGCTTACGATTACTTTGATTTACAAGTTAATCCGATTTACAATCCTAATGGATATGTACCAGATAATGTAATAAAATGATAAAAATAAAATGATAAAAATCAAAGATAAAATTCAATCAGAGTTATTTAAGATAATTCAGACTCATTTTGATGAGCTTATTGATCCAGATACTGAATTTACTGATGTAGATAAGCTGGAATCATTGTTATTTCTTATTCTCAGTATTCTTTCTAACACTTCACAGTTTTCATATGACTTGCAATTGATCGCAGAGACAGAGGAAGGTGAAAGGATAGTAATAAATGATGATTTACTGGATGAGTATTTAAAACAACTTTAAAATTATAAAATGGAAGACACTGGAATAAAATATGTTGGATTTTTCAACTACTTCAAGAAGATCAACAATGTTAAAAGAAAGATGACAAGGATGGTATGTTTTGAAGATTCCTTAGAGGATGCAGAGTCTGTAATTCGTGGTAGAGTAATGTCGGGTAATGTGAACAAGCTTGAAGAATATTATATTTCGGTGTACGATATTATTGGCGATGAATCTAAGAAATTGTCAGAGCATAAAATTATCTAAATGAGTATCAAAGATATAATTATACACAAAGTCAATGAGACATATGTTCGTCTTGAATGTTCTGAAGGGATTACTACTCACATTTATAATTCTTTTAGATTTACTAACAGGAAATTACAACATCATCCTAAAGTCAAGGCTAGGTTATGGTCAGGTTATATCACTATGCTCGACAGGCGCAACAATTACATGTATCTAGGTCTCATTGAAGACCTTGTAAAATTCTGTATTGAGCATGAATATACATATGAATTCACTTTCAAGAAAGAGAATAATTACGATGAGCAACTATTAAGTAAAACTTTAGAGTTGTTGGTTGAAGATAGTTTCCAACTAAGAGAGCATCAGTTGAACGCTGTAAATTTTGCCTTAAAGAATAATAGGGGAGTTATTGTTTCTGCCACAGCATCAGGAAAAAGTCTAGTTCTCTACATCATCTCTATGTATTACCTTCTTAAAGATTCTAAGAAGGTTATGATTGTTGTTCCAAGGACTCAGTTAGTGACACAGTTGAAAGATGGATTTGTTGAATATCATAAAGGCGATAAAGAAGAATTTTCTAAATCGTTTGAGTTGATTTACTCAGGTTCGTTGGATAGAAATTCAGCAGATTCTTCTATCACAATCTCAACTTGGCAGTCGTTGATGTCAAAGCCGAAGGCGTATTTCGAAGATTTTGATGTTGTCATAGTGGATGAAGTACATGGGGCAAAAGCCAAAAGTATCACAACCATAATGGAAAATTGCACCAATGCAAAGTTCAAGTTTGGTTGCACAGGAACTCTCTCTAATGAAAACGAAGAATCTGAGATAGACGAATTAGTTATAAAGGGTCTTTTCGGAAGGGTTGAAACAGTTTCCAAAAATAGAGAACTTATGGATAAGGGAATAATTACAGAAGCAACGATTCATCTTATTCATTTAAAATATACCGATAAGACGTTATGTTCCACGATAATCAAAGGTAATCAAGAAATTCGAGAAATCCAAGATTATACGACAAAAAGAAAAAAAATATTTGAAGCAGAGATTTCTTATGTCATAAATAGTGTCCTTCGTAATTTATTTATAAGGAACTTAGCGATGACTAGAAAGGGAAATACTATTGTGATGTTTCAGTTTGTTGAGAAACAAGGTAAGATTCTCTATGATTTATTTCATGACATTGCAGAGAGTGTTGGCAAGGAAGTGTTCTATATACATGGAAAGGTGAATGTTGTCGAAAGAAATAGGATACAAGAACTCGTGGAGAAGCAAGACAATATTATTCTTGTGTCATCGTTTGGAACTTCAAGTACAGGACTTGACTACAAAAATATCCATAACATCATATTTGCTTCTGGTTTTAAATCTAAAATCACTATGAAGCAAAGTATCGGTCGTGGATTAAGGAAACACAAGAATAAAGAAATGCTTCACGTATATGATATTGCTGATGATTTCTCAATGGGGAAAAAGACCAAAAATTTCATGTTTAATCATTTTATAGAAAGAGTTCAGATGTATAAAGAAGAGAAGTTTAAAATAGAATTAACGGAGTATGAAGTTGACAGCACCAATATTTTAAAAAGGATTCCTAAATGAGTTATAAGGTAGACAATGTTGAATTATACAGTGAAATTTACAACTATCATGAAGATTTGAGACATAATCCAGAGGCTAGGATTTCTGATAAACTTGGAAAGATGATACATACTATTGCTTTGGGGATGGTAGCTCGTCCAAATTTTTCTGGATACAGTTATAAGGATGAATTTGTGAGTTTAGGTGTTTACTATGCGTTGAAGTACCTTAAAAATTACAAACTTGAACGTAAGAACAGCCATGCTTGGGTGTCAAAAGTTGTCGAAAACGCTGCCATTTCGGTAATAAATGACGAAAAAAAGAAGCTTTATGTAAAGTATAAATCACAATTGAACAGCGACAGTATAATGAATATGTCTGACGAGACCAACTCTCAAATCCTAAAAGGCACGGCTGGTGATTTCACTAAGATAGAAGGATTTGTAAATGATTTCGAAAATAGTAAAGGATATAAAAAATAGTTTGGAAATCTGTCATAAATGTATTATATTGTTGGTGTTGGTGTTATGCATAGATGGTATTTTGAACTTATAAATTTAAAAAATAATAATGGCTAAAATCGCTATTGCGACAGATTTTCATTTTGGAGTACATGGTGATAGTCCCGAATTTTTAAAATATCAAAAACGTTTCTTCGATGAACAGTTCTTTCCATATTTAGATAAAAATGGAATTAAGGACATCATCTCGCTAGGGGACGAATTTCACTCAAGAAAAGATATAAATTACAATACTCTACATAAATCAAAAGAAATGTTATTTGATAGGGTAGAGAACGAAGGGTATCGTCTTAAGATAATTGTTGGTAATCATTCAACGTTCCATAAAGAACATAATGAGGTTAACTCTCCTAATCTTCTTTTCTCATCATACAATAACATAGAAATCATAGAGGAACCAACAACGCTTCGCTACGGTTCGAGTAAGCTACTCCTTATTCCTTGGATTAATAAAAATAACGAATCAGAGATTCTAAAGGCTATAAACGATAGTGAAGCAGAATATTTACTTGGTCATTTCGAAATAGTTGGACTAAAGCTTCGATCAAATTGGGAATTCAGTAAAGGGTTAGATAATTCTCTTATAGATAAGTTTAAAGAAGTTTGGAGTGGTCATTACCATTTAAAATTACAGAAGAATAATTTTTTATATCTAGGGACTCCTTATTGTATAGATTGGGGGGATGTTTTTGAAACCAAAGGATTCTATATTTTTGACACAGAACTCAAGAAACTCACCTTTATCAAAAATCATTTGAAGATATTCCACATAATAGAATATATCGATGACATTGATGTAGAAAATTTCGATTACAAAAAATACAGTGATTCTTATATAAGAGTAGTTCTTAATGAGAGCATTGAAGGATACCATAAATTCGAATTGTTTATAAAAAGGCTTGAAGAAGTTTCATATGAAGTTAAAGTAAATGAGAATTTCTATGATTGTATTAAGATTGGAGATGTTAATACAGCCACCACCACAACAGCAGATGATGATGCTGATGCAGACAACAAGATGGGTGGCCATTCAGAGACAACAATAGAGACCATCAAGAAGAGGTGTGAGGAGATAGAAATTGTTGATAAGGATAAATTGTTTAAGCTCATGAACTCTGCTTATTTAAAATCAAAGGAACTCCTTAACATATGATTATTTTCGAAAAGGTTCGGTTTAAGAACATCAACAGTGTTGGAAACTATTTCGTTGAGATTCCTCTTAACGAGTATAGGAATCTTGTTTTTTGTGGGAAAAATGGAAGTGGAAAAAGTTCCATATTACAAGCAATAACCTTTGGAGCCTTCGGCAAGCCATTCACTAGTATTAAGATTGGGACACTTGTTAACTCAATAAACAAGAAAGGTCTTGTAGTAGAATTATATTTCTCGAAGGGGGAGAAGTTGTATAAAGTTCTGAGAGGTCTTAAGCCAGATATCTTTGAGATATATGAGAATGATGTCTTATTGAAACAAGATGCAAAGAAAAATGACTATCAGAAAACACTTGATACTATTTTTGGATTTGATTTCAAGACTTTCATTAATGTAATAATTTTAGGGGCATCAAACAATGTTCCTTTCATGCAATTACCTGCTAAAGAGAGAAGAGACCTTATAGAAAAACTCCTTGATCTTGAAGTGTTTTCGGTAATGAATGATTACACTAAGAAAGAATTGAAGGATATAAACGAGCAAATCAAGGAAAATGATTCCTCGATTTACAAGGTTGAATTAAATATTGAATTCAAGGAGAAGTATAAGAAAGAAGCAGAGAAGGCTCTTAAGGATAAGATAACAGAACATCTAAAGAGTATCAAAGAAATTCAAGATAAGGTTGATGTTCTTACAACAGAGAGAAATTCAGTTATAGAAACATTATCTAATATTGATGTTAAGATGTATGAAGATTCCTTAAAGGAGTTTCAAGAAGAGCACAAGAAGATGTATGATGACGAAATAATGATAGAAGCTGGAAATACTATAAGCAGAAAGACATTAAAATTTCTTGACGAATACGATGTATGCCCTACCTGTAATCAACTTCTTGACGAAATATACAAACAACAAATTTATGATAATACAATCATAGTTGGAGCCGAAGGCATTAAAGCAGGGAAAGAAGAGATAAAGATTAAAATAAACAAGACGAAGGTGTACTTAGGTAAGATTCAGAATCGAAGAGAATACATTGATGCTTTAGCTGGAGATATTGCTATCCACAACAAGGATATTAAATTTTATAATAATGAAATAGAAAAGCTCAACAAAACAAATATAGACAATTGTGATGAAGCACTTGAAGGATTCTATAAATCTTTAAAGACCTCTCAATCAGAGAAGGATTCTCTCCGAGAGAAAAAGACTATTATAGATGTAGCTCTTATGTTGCTTAAGGATGATGGTATCAAAGCATCAATAATAAAGAAGTACGTTGGTCTTATAAATACATTAATAAACAGTTATTTGGAGAAATTTGATTTCTTTGTTAAATTTGAGTTGAATGAACAATTTGAGGAAACTTTTAAATCTCGATATGTTGATTCTTTTTCTTATTTGAATTTTAGTGAAGGAGAAAAAAAGAGAATTGATCTAGCTATTTTATTTGTTCTTAAAGAGATTAGCAAAAGAAAGAATATGGTGTCTTGTAATTTAATTGCATTTGATGAAACCATAGAAAGAATTGATGAACCTGCCGCAGATTGTTTTGCTAAGATACTGAGGTCAACAGATACGAATAACATTATAATTTCTCACGATGATAAAATTATTTCAAAATTCACTTCTTCTGATGATTGTGTGATGAATGTCTTTAAGAAAGGTAAATTTTCATATTATAAAAAAAACTAATAAAAACAAAAATTATGGATACAAATAAAATATTACAAGCTTTAGCGAAAGTTAAAAATAAAAAAGAGGAAGCTACGGCTACTCCTATTCGAGAAGAATATATGTTTGCTCTTCCTACGGATTTTAGAAACGGTTCTATTGCTAGAAAAGAAGCTAAACCAATGAGTGACATGATTGCTAATATCATGACTACAAAACCAAGAATCGATTTATCAAAGGTTCAGGAGGAATTGGACGACAAGTATGAGGAAGGTATAGATAAATTAGATTCTCCTTTTCCTGAGACACCAGAAGATATCGTAGGACTTGTATAACTATAAAAATATCATATGTTAAAACTTCATTCCGCAGACTCTAGTGTTGGACATGTCCGCATAGATCACAATAATATAGAATCGTATTTTAATTTCTCTCAGGATGCTTCTGAGTCTCAGGTCGAAATGCTAATAGAGGCACTTGAGAGAAAGATAGTTGATTGGGGGAATAAATCTGTAAAACTATTAAAGAAGTCAAAGACCCCTCAAGCAATCGCATTAGTCGAAGAATATGAGGAATTATATGATGAATTCTCTGATGATATGCAAGCAGAAGAATGCGAAGTTCAAGCCTATTGCGTTGTAAAAATGAATTCTGGAAACTTCTATACAGTTTCGGAAACGGTCGAAGAAATTGATGAACTTCTAAGGGATATAGAATACAATGAGAAATATGGCATCAGTCAATAATGTAACAAATATTTAACAATATAACAAAATGACGGAAATTGTAACAGATACTACACAATCTATAGAATGGCACGAAACATTCGATGGAATACTCTCAAAACTATAAGAAATATACAAAGAAAATTTGGAATTGAAGAAAGAATTGCTTATATTAAAAACGAAGAAAACAAGAAAACCTAAAACTAAAAACCATGTACGACTACAAAGCAAGAGTAATTAAGGTTATAGATGGTGACACGGTAGATGTCTCGATTGACCTTGGGTTTGACATTTTCCTTAATGAAAGAATTAGATTTCATGGGATTAATTGCCCAGAAAGCAGAACATCGAACAAAGAAGAAAAAATTAAAGGTCTTGCTTCGAAGGCATTTACCGAATCAAAACTTCCAATCGGAAAGGAAATCATTATTCAATCAAAGACTTTTTCAAAAGAAAAGTTTGGTAGGATTTTGGCTGACATCCTTGTGGATGGGGTAAACCTAAACGAAGAATTAGTAGAAGAAGGCTTGGCAGTAGTATTTATGGCTGACACAAAATAACAACTAAACAATTAACAACTATGACACAAGAAACATCAACAACACAGGAAGTACAGCAGGAAAACGTTCCAATCACTTTGAATTTGGATTTGAATTCAGTAAATTTTATTCTAGCCGCATTGGGTGAACTTCCAACAAAAAGTGGGGCTTATAGCCTTATGGCAGAAATTAAAAATCAGGGTGAGTCGCAGATCCCTGCACCTGAAGTTATTCCAGAAGGTTAAGACTTCTCTCGCTCTCGCACTCTCCCTCTAATAAAAATGGCAACATAATAAAAATGTTGCCATTTTTATTTGGAAATACTCAAAAAATGTTGTATATTGGTATAACTAACCAGCTTACAATAATGTCTAATAAAAATCATACTAAAAAGAAATTTAATATTCCCACCACCGACACTTCCACTCCTGCATCAATCTCAGATAACCAAAAAGAATCAGAGAGGAAAATATCTGACCTTCAAAAACGTCTTGTTGGAAAAAATCTTTTCGTTGCAACACCAATGTTTGGGGGAGTGTGTCAAGGAATGTTTGCAAAGTCTATAAATGAGCTTCTGATAATCGGAAACAAATTGGGTGTTGAAATTCGAACATCTAATATTTATAATGAATCACTTATAAATCGTGCTAGAAACTATTTGCTCCAATCTTTTATAGATTCTGGCTCTACTCACATTATGTGGATAGACGCGGACATTTCGTTCAATCCATATGACGTATTTACAATGCTTGCATATTGCGATGATAAAGATCCAGTGACTGGAAAGTCTATGGATATTGTTGGAGGACTTTATCCAAAGAAAGCTTTAGCTGCTGATAAAATGGTAGAAGCGGTAAAGGCTGGACTATGTGATGAAAATCCAGAAGACATTTTCAAATATTCTGGTGATCTTGTTGTAAACCCTGTGAATGGTGGTGGAAGTATAGATATCACGAAACCAATTCAGGTATCAGAACTTGGAACAGGATTCATGTTGACAAGTAAAGAATCTATTATTAGAATTCAGAATAAGAATCCTCATTTGCAGTACACTCCAGATCATGTTAGAACAGCAGGTTTTGATGGTAGTAGGAAAATCTATAATCTATTTGAGATTAAGATTGACGAAGTGTCGAATCGTCTACTCAGTGAGGACTATGCATATCTTAAATTAGCAAGAGAAGCTGGTGAAAATATTTTTGTATTTCCTTGGATCAAACTTACACACATAGGAAATTGGCATTTCCAAGGTGATTTGCAATCGTTAGCAGTCCTTTATAATAAGATTGGAGATGACTTCCACATCAGTCTTAGTGGACCACTTGTTCGTAAGCATAAGTAAATTATTACAGGCACTCCCACCACCAAAATGGGAGTGTCATTAATAATCAAATATCCTCATTTTCTTCTTGCATTTCTTAAAAACATGTTGTATATTATATCAACACTGAGAACATATAAACATAATCAAGATAATGAAAATATCAAAGAGCACTCTTAACTTACTCCTTAGTCTCACTAAGATTAATCCTTCAATCTCTATTAAGAAGGGAAATATTCTATCGACTATCAACATTGGTGTAGTAGATGGAAGAACTGTTCCCATCAAAACAGTTCTTATACGAGCAGAGGTTCCAGAGGAATTCCCTATCAATTTCTCAATTTACAATCTAAAGCAGTTTCTAGAAATTGTAGACACTTTCGAGGGAGAGCCAGATTTCGATTTCAAAGACTCCTATGTAACAATTTCTGAGAAGAATAATAGCATTCGATATGGATATTGCAAACCTACTTTAGTCTTAATTTCTGAGTTAGATAATTTGGAGTTAGGAGAAGATAAGGAGAATTTCATGTTAGATTCAAAGACTATCATGAGGCTAAAAAAACTCTCAGGAGTTTTGAAGCATGATGATTTATTCATAAAAAATTCTTCGGATGGAAAGGGTATAGAGTTTATTCTCACTACGGTAACAGAAGGTTCTACAGGAGAAGATAGTACAAATGATTCTGTGCTTACAATAGAGAAGGAGACTTCTGCGGAGTTCAATGTGAAAATTTCTATGAAGAATCTTACTTATGTTATCACCACAGATAAGGCCGTTTATAATGCAAGAATTGGTAATTATAAGGGCAAAGATATGTTGGTTCTCGAAAACCTTGGAGAGACAAAAATAACCTACTTTGTTGGAAGGAAGAAGTAACAATGATGCTCCTCACTGAATGCCCCTCTAATAATTGGTACACTGTTATCAGAGGGGATTGTTGTGGTTTAAATGAAGGTGATACTATATTTTTTGTAAATTCCCCAAAAAATGGTAAGTATCATATTATAAAGGACGAATACTCTATCGAAGATGTTGGCGTCTTTATAAACAAGGAAGACGCTGAAAAAATAATAATAACCCTATTAGTTTTATGATATATGAAAACCAAAAATTATAAGAATGAGTAATCAAGAAAATCAATACGTTTGGACAGAAAAGTATCGTCCTTCTAAAGTGCAAGACCTTGTACTTCCAGATTCCGTCAAGAAGAAGTTCAAGGGAATTCTAAAAAAAGGAGAGATGACTAATATGTTATTCTTTGGTGGATCAGGTGTTGGAAAAACCTCATCCGCTAAAGCTCTGTGTTCAGAATTAGGATTTGAATATATGTTCATTAGAGGGAAAGATTGTGGAATAGATACTGCAAGATTTCTTCTTCCAGAGTTTGCTTCAGGGATGTCCTTTGGTAGTAACAATAGGCGTGTGATTCTTGTGGACGAATGTGAGAAGATGACTGAGGATTTCGCTAAAGCTCTACAGTCATTTGTTGAGGAATTTGCAGATAATGTTGCTTTCATACTTACAACAAATTTCCCGAATAGGCTTTCACCTGCTATACGGTCAAGGTTCAATGATGTGTGTTTTGATATATCAGGAAGAGATGAGAAGAATAAAATGTTTGGAGATATTGTAGAAAATATTTCAAGTATTCTAGATAAGGAAAAAATAGTATACGATAGGAAAGTAATCTCAAAGTTTGTTTTGAATCATTTCCCTGATATGAGGAAGACGCTTTCAGAGCTTCAAATATATTCTCTCGAAGAAGGTGTTATTGATACTGGAATTCTTTCCATAAAGAATGATGAGTACGAAGGTTTAATGGGGAATTTAAAATCCAAGAACTTTCGTGAGATGCTTGAAACAGTAAAAGAGAATGATATAGAATTCATAAAGGTTTCAGAGTATCTCTTGACTCGATTGGATGCAATTGACAGTCGATCTGTAGCAGTTATTATCAAGCTTATAAATGAGTACGACTACAAGAATTCCTTTGTACAACATAAACAAGTGAATCTAATTGCGTTTCTAACTGACATCATGGCTAATGTGACATTTTTATGAATATCTTCGACATTATGAATGATATCTCAAATGGCAAAGAGGTGAAATTTTCTAGGGAAGAAATTGAAGAACATTACAATCAATTCTTCGTTATGGATTGTTTCTCTAAATTTGAAGATTCCATATTTATTACAAATGAAATAAATTCATTTAAGTCTTCTTTGAGTAAATATGACCATTATTTATATTTACACTCCACAATGAGAAAAAGAAGCAGACGTATATCTTGCCCTTCCAAAAAGATTGCTAAAGACGAAGGAAACCTCTTAATAATTATGAATGCTTATGATTATAGTAGAGAGAAAGCAAAGGTAGCTATGAGGATTTTAACCGAAGACCAAATCCAATCTCTAATACAAGATGTGGGAGGAGTATTAAAATGATTACAATGAAAAATAACAAACAGTGGATAGATATTCTAATAGCAATACATAAGACAGGTTCTATTCGAAGTGCCTCTGTAGAACTCGGTGTAACTTATAAGACCGCATGGAAAAGACTTAATCGTCTTAAAAATCTTTATCCTGAATATGAGTTAGTGGCAACCTACAATGGTGGTAATCGAAGAGGTGGAACTTTTATAACAGAAGATGGTTATAGAATACTTCAAGAATTAAAATTAAGAATCTTTGAATAATTGTAGTATATTGATAATAATAAAAATAAATCTATGAAACTTATAAAACCTTCATTTGAAATACTCGAATCACAAGGATGTCTTAAAGATATCGAACTTGCAGGACGCACCTGCTACCAATCTCAAGATAAAATATCAGAAGATAATTCATCTGCTATAACATTTGTTAAGAATCTTCTCAAGAGAAAACACTATGCTGTGATTGAGTTTGGAGAAAATGTAGTTCTAAAAATCAATGAACCGCTTTGGAGTTCTTTGATGGATGTTGCACATATGCCATTCTTTCAATCATTTCAACTTTCTTGTTATTCTTCTAATAAGATTCTTCTCTCCATGAATCCAAGAACCGCTATAGAATTTCTAGAATTTATTGCAGAAAATGCAAACCTTTATCATTATGATAGTAATATAAAAAAACTTGCGGATACTATAATAAGTAGTTTTCCACTCACTCTTGTAGGTAGTTTTGTTTCAGTTTTTCCATATTCACTAACAAATCCAGAATTATATGAACACGCTACTCTAGATTTTGATATCGAAAAACTTGTTCATCATACAGTTACAGTTAGGATTTCATGTGACAGAGGAGTCTCACATGAAATCGTTCGACATCGTAAATGTTCCTTTGCACAGAAATCTACAAGATACTGTGACGAAAAAGGTGAGATTGAGTTTATTGAACCTTGTTGGGATTATGTTGTAGACGGTTCTAATTTTATTTTACCTTTGACGTATGATGAAATTGATTACAAAGAATTACGTAAAAAAGGTTGGTCTCCTCAAGAAGCAAGAGCTATTCTTCCTAACGCTTTAGCGACCGAGATATACATAAAAGCTCCGATCACTGAATGGAAACATATTTTCAAATTAAGATGTGCAAAAGATGCGCATCCGCAAATGCTAGAAATAATGTTGCCTTTAGAAGAAAATTTTAAGAAACGAGGTTTAATCTAATAAATTCTAATATCATTTTTTCCTGAGATATATGTAATGTTTCACTATGACCTCCACCAAACATTATCTCAGGTTTGTGGTATAGAAATAGAGATTTTACCTTATCTTCTAATTCCATAACATATTTAGAATCACCTGTCCATTCATATAAGGTTTCACGATTGTATGGCATACTCTTTTTGTGGGTATATCTTTTATCAACGGTTTTTGAAGTAATTCCAATCTTTAGAAACACTTCAGAATCGTTATAACATTTTAAAAGGTAAATTGTAGCGATATCATATTTTTCCTCGAATCTTATAGCATTTAATCTTCTTTGATTTTCTGATTTACATTTTGGACATCCGTTGCCTGATAAATGACTTGCTGGTCTTTGTTCAAACTCTCCATGTATAGGACAAATTATTATAACTTTAATTTTGGATTGTTTATAATCAACTTTAGAATAATCGTATTTATCTCCATGAACCAAGATTGATCTCTGAACGAATTGTTCTGTTGATGACCTATATTCATCAGCTTTGCATTTTGGACATCCGTTGCCTGATAAATGATTATTTGGAATTTGTTCAAACTCTCCATGTTCAGGACAAATGATTATTACTTTACTCATACATTGTTTATAATCAACTTTAGAATAATCGTATTTCTTTTCTCCATGAACAAAAATAGCTTTCCGAATGAATTGTTCTATTGATGACCTATCTCCATCATCTTTGCATTTTGGACAACCTTGCCCAGATAAATGAGAATTTGGAGTCTGTTCAAACTCTCCATGAATAGGACAAATGATTATTGCTTTAGTTTTGGAATGTTTATAATCAACTTTAGAATAATCGTATTTCTTTTCTCCATGAACAAAAATAGCTTTCTGAATGAATTGTTCTGTTGTGGATTTTTTATTGGAACGAGGCTTATAAATAGAGGTACAGGTGTCTAACATTTTAGTTTAGTTTAATTATTATGGTTCATTAGATACAGCCTTCGGATGCTGGAAACATGGCGGAAGGCATTTTTATACTTATATTTATAAAACTTTAATTCTCCTCTTGTATATTCAAAAATTTTATCGTATATTAGAGTAACATTAAAATTAAATAAATGCCTAGACTTACAAATGAAGAACAAAAAAGAATTCTTAAATTATCTGAAAACGGATTCTCTTCGAGAGGAATTGCCGAAGAAATTTTTGGCAAAACACATAGAAAATCTACTATCAATGATTTTCTGTACAAATCCAAATCCAAAGCAGAAATTGCTCCGAAAAAATTAGGAGCAAGAATTTTATTGGTGGATATCGAAACCAGTCCAATTTTGGCTTATGTATGGGGCAGATGGAAACAGAATGTACATCAGGCACAAGTTGTTAATGAGAGCTTTATACTCACATACTCCTGTAAATGGTTAGGGGAAGAAGAAATTCTTTATGGCTACTTATCTCCATCCGAAGTTAAACTAGAAAATGATTTCAGGATAGTTAACGAATTGAGAGATATCATTAATTCCGCAGATATTTTAATTACTCATAACGGAATTCAGTTCGACTTCCCGATTATCAATACGAGATGTGTTTATCACAGAATTGCTCCGCCTTCCAATTATAGACCAATCGATACATTGAGGATTGCTAGAAACAAATTTAGATTTAGTTCTAATAAGCTAAATGACATTTGTGAATATCTAGGACTTGGCATTAAAGAAGATAATGGTGGATTTAGTACATGGGTAGGATATCTAAATGGAAAAACAGAAGCTATCCAAAAAATGGTTACTTACAATATAAAGGATGTTGAACTTCTAGAAAACCTTTATCTTAGACTTAGACCTTTTGATAATTCACATCCTAACATTCAGATTTATCAAAAGGATATTAATAATATATCATGTCCTTGTTGTGGAAGTGAAGATATCCAAAAAACTGATAAATTATTCTACACGAATCTGTCGGCATTCGATGCTTACTTCTGTGTAGATTGTGGGAAGAGGTTTAGAGGAAGGAAGAATGTTATTAAAAAAAATGAAAATCTTATTATCGGAACTTAGAGACATGAAGAAGTATGAACGTAATAAAAAGATTATATATAAAATATCTCATCAAAAAGAATTTCACCATAGAGTTTGTTAATACAGGTATTGTGGAAAATTTTGAAGTGAAATGGGATAAATTTAAACAATGTTTTTTTGTTGAATATGATTTAAAGCCTCCTCCTCGACCGAGTGAGATTGTAAAAATGGTAGAAGCAGAAGAAGCAGAAGAAGTTGAAGCAGAAGAAGTTGAATCGGAAATATAATATTTAGACATGCCAAAAATAAACGAATGGTTCTACACAAACCTCACATATCAAGATGATTTTATTTATGTGAAAGGTTATTATCAAGATGGGACTCCCTTTATAGGGAGGAAACCATACAAGCCATACTGTTTTGTAAAAGGAGCAGGAGAGTATAAAACATTTGATGGTTCGTCTCCTCTACGAAAGAAAGAGTTTGAGAGTGTATATGAAATGAAGAATTACACTTCTACTAAAAAACCAAATGGAGAATTTCCTGAAGTATTTGGTCTTGGTGTAGATGGAAAGTATATAAGCCAAAGAGAATTGGTCTATAGCTTTCTTGCTGATAATTTCGAAAAAGAGATTGAATTTAATGTTGATTACATTGGTATCCTGAATTTCGATATTGAGACAACTTCTCTCTCAGCCCAAACTGGTGAAATTCTTTCTATATCATGTTCAGTAACAAGGAATAAGGAGACTACATATAAAACCTTTGGTCTGAAGTTCTACACAGGCACTGAGGTTCTAAATTACGAGCGTTGCGATGATGAACAAGAAATGCTGAAGAAGTTCTGTAAGTTTGTCAAAGCTTCTGATGTGGATGTGATATCTGGATGGAATTCTCAAAGATTTGATATTTTATATCTATGTGACAGAGTTTACGAGAATTACAAAAAAGATTGGTTGAAACTTCTCAGTCCATTCGGCTTGATGCCTAAAAAAATTCATAAGAAAACAAAAAATCGAAAGACAGGGCAGGATGAGGAATACGATATTTGGAAAATAGAAGGGCTTTCTGATTTAGATGGAATGAGACTCTATGCCAAATATGATACTTACAATGGTTCGCTTTCCTTGAATAACATAGCGAAGCGTGAGTTAGGGGAAGAGAAGTTGGATTATTCAGAATTCGGTTCTCTTGCAAGGTTATATGAAGAGGATTTTAATACTTTTATTAATTATAACCAGAAAGATGTTATACTTGTTGATAAGATTTTAAACAAGACAAAACACATTGAACTTGCTATCACTATTTCTTTCTTGGCGAAGATAAACTTCGAGGATAGTTTCAGTCCGATTGTGACTTGGGATATTCTTATTTATAATTATTTGTATAATAATGGAATTATAATTCCTCGTAGAAAGGAAAACAAAAAGGATAAAAAGAATATTGGGGGTGCTGTTCGTGATGCAAGAGTTGGGTTTTCAAACCATGTTATTACTACTGATGCAACTAGCCTTTACCCTTCTATAATTGTATCGTTGAATATCTCTCCTGAGACTTTCATAAGGAAGGTTACGGATATTAGTGTCGAGTTATTAAATGAAAAGAATTACTCTAAGGCTTCTAATGGATGCCTGTTTGATAATAATAAGCAAGGTGTTCTTTCCTATCTCGTTGGAAATATTTTTTATAAGCGAGTAGAGTATAAGAATTTGATGAAGGAAGAGAAGAAGAAGAATAATGGTGATAAAGACCTTATCAATAAATTGGATATCTTTCAGTATGCAATGAAGATTTTAATTAATAGTGCATACGGGGTATTCTCTTCCGTACATTTCAGATATTTTAATATCGATCTTGCTGAAGCCATAACTGTCACAGGACAGAACATCATTGGGAAAACAAATGATTCCGTTAACAAATATCTTAATGAATATTTAGGAAATGAGATAGATAAAGATTATATAATCTTCTCCGATACAGATTCATCTGCATTTACAATTGACTCTATTGTAAAGAAAAAAAATCCAGAAAATGTAACAGATTTTATGGATGAGTTTTATAAAAATAACATTGAACCATATTTAACCAATGTTATAAATAAGTTTGCAGTGGATCATAATTTCTTCATAAATTCTATAAGTTTCAAAAGAGAAAAGATAATTACAAAGATGGTTGTACTTGCGAAGAAAAAATACTATGGAATTGTTACTGATAATGAAGGATTCAGATACACAAACCCAGAGATGTTTTTGACAGGAGTAGAGATTGTCCGTTCCTCAACACCTGAAGTTGTAAAAATACCTCTCAGAGAATGCATGAATTTTAGTCTAAGTGGAACAGAGAAAGAGCTTCAGTTGTATATCGAAAAATTCAAAAAAGAATACATGACGCTTACACCAGAAGCTATATCATTTCCAAAAGGTGTTTCTGATATGTCAAAATATATACAAAAGACAGGATTTAGAGACGGAACTCCTATTCAGGCAAGGGCATCTATTCTATATAATGAATTGTTAAAAGAGCATAAATTGGAGACGAAATACGAAGCTATAACTAATACTGACAAGATTAAATTTGTTTACCTTAAAATGCCGAATCCTTTATTTCAAAATGTTATGGGATTTAAGACTTCTTTGCCGAAAGAATTTGGACTTCACGAATATATTGATTATAATACAATGTACAGTAAAACCTTTCTCTCTCCATTGGAAAGTATTTTAAATGCGGTTGGATGGTCAGAAGAAAATGATGATGAAAAAGAAGGATTTGATATTTAATTAATAAAACAACAAAAATATGTGGGTAAAATCTAAAAATTTACTTTCTCCTAATTACACAACTGTTCAAGAGGAGAAAGCTCCTAGTACTACAGTAGACTTACATTTCTACATAACTGGAGCTGATGTAGATACGGTTGATAATGTGGCAGATGCTGTGGAGGATTTGATGAATCACGGAACAAAATCCAAGTACCTAAAGAAAAACATTATTCTTGATGAAATTCTATTGCTCGAAAACGGCATTAGAATAGGTGTGGCAGGGAAGGTTAATAATATTAGGCTTAATGAAGAAAGACCTGAATACGACAATTCCAATAGAGGAGAATTACTCAAAAGATTGACTAGTAAAATGTAATATCTATCACACACACACATGAAAATTTGCATTACTTCCATAAATAAGGATAACTACAATGAACTGTCCGCAATTACATGGCCTAATAAAGTAGAGTATGCCAAAAGACACGGTTATGATCATTATCTGAAAACAGAAGAGACCATGTTGAATAATGGTCTCGTAATTGGATTTGAGAAGATATATTATATTTTAAATATGCTTTCCCACCACGAAGATTATGATTGGATTTGGCATGTTGGATGTGATACTCTTGTCATGAATTATGAGAAAAAGATTGAGGATGTCATATCACTTGCTACTAATGATGAATCTTTCATTGTTGCTACGGATTGGAATGGTATAAACATGGACAGCTTTCTCGTGAAGAATTCTCCTAAAGGAAAGAAGTTACTTGAAGATTGTTTTGCAAGTCATGTTCTATACAATCATAGATGGTTTTTCGAACAGCAATTCTTTTGGGATAATTACGAGACTTTAAAGCAACACATAAAGATAGTTCCTCAAAGAACTATGAACAGTTTTTTGGCGAAGGAATTGTATCCACAGGAGAATCTTTTTGATACATTAGGCACTAGTTCTCAATATGTAGATGGAGATTTATTACTTCACTTACCTGGAATTCCTTTGGCGAACAGGATTGATATTTTAAGTAAATTTTTATCTATTGTAAGAAAATGAGAAGAACTATTTTAATTACAGGTCATAAAGGTCTTATTGGAACACATCTGAAAGAACATTTCTTTTGTGTGGCGGGGGATGATGTTATTGGAATTGGCAGAGAAACGTGGGGGCGTATAAAAGAAAATAAGGAAACATTCTCGACCTTCCTCCATAAACAGAAATTATTTCCAGATGTTATTATTCATTGTGCAGGAGAGATATACAATGAATCAAATATGTTCGATACCAATGTGGAGCTTACAAAACAGATTCTTGATTATGTTGTAGAGAATTCTAATGTAGAAATGATTAATATTTCTTCATCCTCTATATATGGAAAAGTAGGATATCCAACGTCAGAACGTGATATTATCGTCCCACAGGATATTTATTCAACTACGAAGGGGATAGGTAGCATTATGTCGATAGGATATGGTAGGAGGTACAATCTCAAAATTACAGATGTAAGACCATATTCCATATATGGTGTAGGAGAGAAAAGTCATAAACTCCTTCCAAGTCTTTTTAGGGCATTTACCAATAATGAACCAATGGTTCTTTCTGACGGAATGCACGATTGGACATATATCGAAGACTTTCTTGAAGCAATAGATAAAATAATCTCAAAGAAAGATAAACCATTCGGAGATATTGTTAACATTGGTTCAGGAATAGAGACCTCAAACTTCGATGTCTATATGGTGTTTGCAAAGTATTTTGGTTTCGATTCACAGGCAGTGACATTAAATCATGATGGTTATCTGAGAGAAAGAGATACTCGAACATGGTGTTGTAATAACCGATACTCAAAAGAGTTCTACGATATTGAGTATAAATATACAGTAGAAAATGGAATTTTTAAAATAATAGATAAATTAACAGAAAAATTATGAGTACTACTACACTTAATAAAATTATCACGAATAAAGGAAACGAAGTTGTTATAGATTTAAATGATCCTCTTTTAAAAGAGCACTTCGAAGCTACCAGTTCATTCACCAATGTCATCATCAATCAGATTAACACTGAAGGATTATATACTGAGTACTTTAAGGATTTAAGGAAAAAAGCCACAATCCTTGATATCGGGGCAAATGTTGGCATTTTTTCTCTTTATGCACAGGATGGTAAAAATAAGGTTTATGCTTTAGAACCAACACCAGAACATTTTGCTCTTCTTGAAAAGACAACAAACGACTTTACTACCATCAAAAGATTTAATGTTGCACTTGCTCCATATGATGGGAATATTGAATTTTACTTGTGCGATACCAATACTACAATGAACTCAATAGCCAATGGATATGGTAAATCTATTATTGTTGATGGGATTAGATTAGATAGTTTTATTGAGAAAAATAAGATTAAGACTGTCGATTTTATTAAGATAGATATCGAAGGGTCAGAGATGTTAGCTCTTACAGAAGAGATTATAGCAAACGTCAAGGATAAAGTAAAGGTTTGGTTCTTGGAAGTACATGCAACTGATGATAGTTCTCTCCAACAGAATAGAAAAATTCTTAAAGAAAGATTTAAGAACTGTGGAATTGAAGTGGTTAATATTGGAAATGATGGATTGATTAGTAAATAATATGAAAGACTCATTGATTTTAAAGCAATTAGAGAGACGTATCATAGATATAACGTATAATAACAAATTATCACATCTATCTTCCACGTTATCTTCTTTACCTATTATATTGGAAATCTATAATCAGAAAAAGGAAGACGAAGTATTCATTCTTTCGAATGGTCATGCAGGACTTGCATTATATGTGGTAATTGAATTTTTCTATGGTATTTCTGCTGAGTACCTTATCAAGAAACATGGAATACATCCTAGTAGAGATATTGAAAATAAATTGTACTGTTCTACAGGTTCTCTTGGTTCTGGACTTCCTATTGCAGTTGGTCATGCTCTTGCCGATAGGTCAAAAAACGTTTACTGTTTAGTATCGGATGGAGAATGTGCCGAAGGCAGTATATGGGAATCTCTTGCGTTTATTCATAAGATAGGATTATCGAATCTTAAAGTTTATACAAATATCAATGGACTCTCTGCGACAGAAGAAATTGATGTTACATATCTAATAGAAAGATTACAGGCGTTTGTACCTGATAAAGAAATTCTTCATGTACGATATAATATCAAAACACCAGTATCAAGTTTCACACAAGGAATTGAAAGCCATTATCATCAAATAACAAAAGAAGAATATGAGACGTACATTCTCTAAGTGTCTTTACGAAGCCATGCAAAAAGATGAGAATATCTACCTACTAACAGGGGATTTAGGATATGGTATTCTTGATAATATCTTAAAAGATTTTCCTAATAGAGCATTTAATGTTGGAGCAGCAGAACAGTTATTAGTAGGCACAGCAATCGGATTAGCACAAGAAGGAAAGATACCGATATGTTATTCGATAACTCCATTTCTTTTATATAGACCGTTCGAGCTTATAAGAAACTATCTTAATCATGAGAAGGCACAAGTAAAACTCGTTGGTTCAGGAAGAGGGAAGGAATATGAGCATGATGGAATTTCTCATTGGTGTGAAGATGACGAAGATATCATGAACAACTTTGATAATGTTGTATCTTATTATCCTGACACTAAGCGACAAATCGTAGACGAGTTCGATGAATTCCTCTACGATGGATGCCCTGCGTACTTGAGTCTATCACGCTTTTAAAAGACCTAGAATGTAGTTGTAACGGGTGGTGGTGTCTTGTAATCCAATGGAGCCACCGTTTACACGTTTCCTTACATTTCCAATATTACCTGTATCAGCAATTTTGTTTATTCCATTTTTTGACCACCAACTAAGGCTCCCTACTAACGCACCTTCTTTTATGGAAAGGTATTTTATGGTTTCGTCTAGTGATTTCTTTAGAGATAAAGATAGTGTTGTGTAGTTTTGTTTTCCAGTTATTTGAATAAGGCCACGACCTCTGAACTTCCATCCATCCTGCGAAGCTTCGTCACCATTTCCCATTCGGTTGGCGTATATACGACTAGCAATCAGGATTTTCTTTCCAACATACTTGTCAACATTCTCTTCGTTAAAATATTTTGGAAATACCTGTAGAAGTCTTTCACGATTATAGTTTAAGTTTTCTTCAAGAATTGTAAAGTTTCCTGTCTCGTGTACAGTATTAGCAAGAAATGCAGAAACTCTGTTAATCGTATTTACTTCATAGATAGGTAAGAATTTCTGAAGAAGAGCAAACCATTCTTTATAATTCGGATTACCTTGAAGGATCTTCTTAAGATCATCGAGAGTCAGGAATGGAATTGCGTATTCTACCTTTAATGGTGCTTGAACAATAGGAGCAGTAGGAACAGTAGGTGCTGGAACATCAGTAGGAGCTTTTGGAACAGTAGGAACAGTAGCAGGAGCCACCGACGAAGAAGAAGTTTTTTCACCAAATCCAAATATAGTTTTTAATAGTGTAATCATTTTATGTTTTTCTTATATTTATATATGTCAGAAGAAGGTGTAGTAAATAAGAGCAGACGTACTCAATGCCATCAAAGTAAAACATAGCCAAGCAAAGATATTATCGACCAAGGTATTTGTATATATCCCCATGATTTCTTTATCATTGCATATATGGATTATAAAGTAAATTACAGGACTAGCAGATACTCCATAAAGCAAAGCAGCATAAAGAAGAGAATTGACCACAGATATATGAAAGAATGGGAGAAACAACGATAATAACATACTAAGTGCTATGATTATATAGAATAAAGGAGCATCTTTATATGATTTTGATAATCCTTGAGGTAAATCGTATAAATCTGCAATCATAAAAGCGATAGTGCTTGCGAGAACTGGTATAGCAAGAAAGGAAACTCCTATAATTCCAAAAGTAAACAACCAGAATGCATGTTCTCCTGCAAGAGGAAGCAATGCTTGAGCAGCATCATTAAGGGTTACTATATTATGAATTCCATTAGGAAAGAGAGTAGCACCACATGTTAAGATAATCCCCCATGAAATAAGATTAGAGAAAATCATTGCGATATTAGAATCAAATAACATATTCGATAATCTCTTTTTTGTTACATTCGTATATTTTCGCTCTATTCGTTCATCTCGTTCTGCACTACTTTGATACACCCAACAATAAATTGTTATAGTAGTTCCAAGGACACCTGTTAGTACTAGAAAATATTCCTTAGTCCATTCTATTTGTGGTATAAATGTTGCTCTAAGGACTTCAAACCAATCAAGGTGTATGGTTAAAGGAAGAATAAGATAAACTACTAAAGTGAACGCTAGCCATTTTAATACATTTGATATGGTTTTGTAACTCCATCCAACTAACGCTACTATCATCATCATCACAAATATAACACTCCAAGTCTGTGATTTAAATTTTGGTACTAACATATGCATCACAGACCCAACAGCAAATATATCTGCCGAAATATTTAAGATGATAGCAATAAGTGTTATACTAACAATACTATATAAAACAGATTTAGAATAATGTTCTTTGAGTACACCAACTAATCCTCTTTTTGTGACAAATCCGATTTTTGCAGACATTCCTTGAATATTTTGCATCAAAGGAATAGTTAGAAGCATAGACCACAAAAGTTTAAAATGAAATTGTGCACCAGCTTGGCTATATTGGAGAATGCCACTAGCATCATCATCACTTCCAGCAACGATTATCCCAACACCTATTCTGTTCCAGAACTCTTTAAGTTTACCTATAACTATCGTTAGTGGCTTTTTGCCCATAATATGCAGATTTATTGGATTGTTTAGGGGATTACACCTATATTTATAAAAAAGACGTTTTTCTTCTTGCATATTCGAAAAATATGTTGTATATTAACATAATCAATAAAATAATAAAACAATAAAAACATGGAACAGATCTTCATAGAAGATAAAGTTGTAGAAGCATTCATCGATATTATGGATGGCACGACTTGGTACGCATTAGAAGAAATGACTGGAATGTCCGAAAGTAGATGCAAAGAAATAGAAAATTTGTACTACGAAATTTTAACTAACATTAAAGATAACGAAAAACTATGAACCCAATCACAAAGCCAAGAGATGAAGACGAGTACTATGACCGAAGAGAGAAGACCGAAAACGAACTTTTCTGTTATTCTTGTGGAAGGATTGTTAAAAATACTTTAAGTGTCTGTCCTTCTTGTGGACGTATCGTAAATTACCGTGCATTTGATGAAAGAGATGATTTAAATATTGTTTTTTCTATTTTATTTGCTATATTCGGACTAACGATTAGTATTATATTCATAGCATTTACAGTTCCTCCTGTTCAGGTTTTCGTTTTGGTTCAGTTATTAATATCATTTATATTTTTGTGTATTGTTGGAATAGTAATAGGAATTTTCATTTCTTATTCGTATGTTGGAGGATGGATAAAGAATCATAATAAAAATAATACATCTAAATAAACCATTATGGAAAACAACATCAATGAAATTTTCAACAAGATTAGAAATACCTCATCGAAAAATGGAAAGATTGACATTCTTAGAGAGAATTCTGATAATGACCTCTTGAAGAAGATTCTACTTTACACTTACGACCCGACGAAGAACTATTACACTACAACTTATGCCTATCCTACAGTAAAGAGTAGTGAACTTGACATCAATCACGTATTTGAGGTATTGGATTCTTTGGTAAGTAGAAAGGTCACAGGAAATTCTGCCAAAACACTTCTTACTAAAATCGAAGGTCTGCTTAACGAAGACGATTCTGTAGTACTAAGAGGAATCATTGGAAGGTCACAGATGTTAGGAATTGATGAGAAGAGCATAAATAAAGTGTTTTCGAATCTTATACCAAGTATCGGCTACTGTCGTTGTTCGCTAAAGCTAGATACTATTAAATATCCTGCAATCATAGAAACAAAATTGGATGGTTTGTTTTGTAATGTCGTATATGAGAATGGAATCCTTAAATTCCTTACTCGTAATGGAACAGAATTCATCCTAAAATCTCTTCATGATGAGATTCTTCATACATTACAAGGCGTAGAAGGAATTGGGGATGTTGTTCTTCATGGTGAGTTGCTTGTATCAAATTTAGCTGGTTCAGTAGAAAGTAGAAAGATAGGAAATGGTTTGGTAAATTCTATCCTAAAGAAAGAACAGACTCTCGAATCTTTACAGAAAAAAATAGAAGGCACAGAAGGAACATCAAAGTATTCTAAGATTAGTTCTGAGATTACTTCAAAGATGAAAGAATTCGAAGATACCGACCATCGTCTCCAAATTGTTTTGTGGGACATGTTGCCTCTCCACGAATGGGAATCTGACTATTGTGGGGTTAATTATATAAACAGGTTTAAAACATTAGAAGGTTTAGAAAGTTCTCATGTAAAAATTGTAGAATCGAAAATTGTCAACAATGTAGAGGAAGCACAAGAATTCTATGCTAAACAGATTGGATTAGGTAGGGAAGGTGCTGTAATTAAGAACCTAATCGCAAAGTGGAAAAATCATACAAGTCCTGATATGGTTAAAATGAAAGCGGAGCGCGAATGTGAACTGCTTGTAGTAGGTGTTCAGGAAGGAGAAAAGAAATATACTGGCGGTCTTGGGGGGTTGCTTTGTGAGTCTTCAGATGGTGTTGTGAAGGTTACTATAGGTTCGGGTTTTAGTGACGAACAGAGAGGATTTAAACGAGTAGACGAAAACGATTCCTCAAAAGGTTTGAAATTGATTGAAGGATTTGATATAAATTCTTATATTGGAAAGATCGTGACGGGTAGATTCAACGAATTGATCACATCACAAAGTAAAGACACATGGTCATTATTCCTTCCAAGACTTATATCTTTCCGAAATGATAAGACAGAAGCAGATAATTTCGAATACATTCAGAATCTATGACATTTAAAGAGAAAAAGCTTAGAGAGATTCGAAGTAGAGGAGAGTTTAGAGAATTCGAATCTCCCTATGGAGGCATTGAGGTTAGGTTGACTTTAAAAACTGAGTCTCGTTTACCCCTGAATGAACAATTCATACCAGTTGAATATCTAAAAACTAAACTAGTAGAAGAGCTATATCATTTTCTTTATAATGAGGTTGTAGAGGATTTGATGAAACTTATGGATGATGTGTCGAAACTCAAAGACACATATGAGGTTCGAGAAAAAATATCAAATCTTATAAATAATTACTGATAAGATTTGGAATTCTCAAAAAATGTATTATATTATAGTAATCAACAAAACATTAAACATAAAGGATAAATTAAATGGAAAAGAGAACAATCGTTGTAACTGGTGAAGTGGAATTTGGAACCAGAAAGGAATATGCTGAGTATCTTGCAGGATATGGCATTGGAGTCGGAAATTCCGTAACTAAATCTACGTTTGCTTTGATTACCAATTCAGACGTAGAAACTACGAAACTTTTAAAGGCTCGTGCACTTGGGGTTCCGATTTATGATGAATATGCATTTCTAGATATGCTTGATACTTTGGAACCAGAAGAGGAGGAAGTAGCATGAGCAAAGCATTCGACCTTATAAGCTACAACCAGTCAGAAGAGTTTAACAAGAACACTAATGCTGATGCTGACGTATTTCCAGAAGAGATTAATGCCGACATGTTTATAAGTGTACTGGCAACATATTTTCTAATGCTCGTGGATAATCATACGGTAGAAGAGATTCAGGAATTCACACAGAAGTCGAAAGAGATAGCAGAAGAGATTATAAGCGTTGCTGATCTTTTGAGAGAGTTTCGGGAAGAAGACAGTTCTGAGGAGGACAAGAAAAATTGACACAGGAAAAACTTTTTTTTACTCTCACTCTCATAGGTTTGCTTATTCTATTGGCTATGAGAGTGAGGAAGGATTTCGATCTTTATTTTAAAGATTGCATTATGGAACATGGTGAAGAAACGAAAGATGAAAATGGGAAGAGAACTTGGTCATTAACAATTTTTCGATTTATTGAAATAAACTATAAGGAAAAGTGAAAAAGAACAAACTAATAGAATTGTTAAATAATATTAAGGGGAATCCCGATATTTATCTTTGGAACGGAATGGTTGGTGAGTTTGTGGATATCGGTGAGATTCTTCCGAATTGTTTGGTAAAGATGCGGTGGGAATACTATCTCAATTGTTGTAAAATGGAATACATTAAAGATAAAAAAATGACTTTCGAGGAATATGAGTCATTTCAATTCTCAGACGAAGAAATAGCGAGATTCAAAATTCATTATAAGAACGATCAACCGTGGGAATCGAATCCATTTGTTGATCTAGACGATGTTAAGAAAAAGAGGTATCATTTAAAGAATATTTATGGTATTGATAGTAAAAGGGCAGGAAAAACCTTCTTTGATCGGCAAGGAAAAATTGAATATTAAAATAAATATAAAATGAAAGAACTAGATTCTTGGTCTTATGGTATCAAAGATAAGGACGATGAAGTGAATTATTTTTTTAAGAGTAAAAGAAGTCTTAAAGATCGGTTCATTGAATCAATGTATACTGGAGTTAGTGGTAAAATTGCACTCGGTTTGTTTGCCATTATACTAATACCAGTTGTATTACTTAAAAAAATTATAAGGAAATTATAAGATGAGAGTTAAAATTGGAAAATATCGGGATTGGTTTGGTGTATATCAGCTTGCTAACATTTTGAAGAAGGTTGGAGTGTCAGAGGAGCGTTGTGATAAGATTGGGGAATGGCTATCAAAACGTGAATGGTTGGTGGTATTCTTAGAGTGGGTGTATTCCAAGCGTAAGCGAACTGTAAAGGTTAAGATAGATTATTGGGACACTTGGTCAATGGACTTAACTCTTGCTCTCATAATTCTTCCGATGCTTAAACAGCTAAAAGCTACGAAACAGGGTTCGCCTATAGTTGAAGACGAGGATTTACCAGAAGAACTTCGCTCCGCTAATGCTCCACCAAAGGAACCAGAATCCATTGCTGATGAATTCTTTTTCTCTCGTTATGATTGGATCTTAAACGAGATTATTTGGTCATTCGAACAACTGAATGACGAGGATAATGAAGACCAGTTTTATACAGGTGTTGTAGATTTTGTGTTTGTTGAGAATTCTGAGACAGGTCACTCTATGATGGAATTTGGTGAGAATCATACTAGTACTTTCGACACAGAAGGTTATAATAAACATCGAGATAGAATTTCAAATGGACTGCGACTGTTCGGTCTATACTTCCGCTCAATGTGGGATTAATTTTTGGTTATCAATAAAACTTATTGTATATTTACACAACTAAACACACAAACACTATGCTATTTAATTACAAAGACCAAGTTTACATCCTTCATTTTGAGTATGATGAATCGCCAAATTGTGAAAGAGTCACAACAGCAAAATTCTTTTCTTATGATAGAGATACAGAAGAGAAAATACTTATAGCAAAAGGATTCTCATATTGTCAGCCCCAAGACCAGTTTGTGAAAAAAGTTGGTAGACGTATCGCGGTTGAGAGGTTGATAGAAAATCTCGATGGTTATATGTATGATGGTTATTATCGTAAAGAAGCAAGGAATTTCAGAACAGAATTCTGGAATGCTTATCATATGCAGTCACCAATCAGAAAAATAAAGGACTGAAACACCATGAATAACCTAGTACAGCTAATCCATGAAGAAAAGTGGACTGAGATTCCTGAATTTCCAATCGGTAATCATAACTCAAGTTTATGTCTGATTATTGATGAAGTTGTGAGAATCAAAGAAGAATATAGTCGAATGAAAGAGAAACTTGCTATCGCAGAATGGACTATTGAAGAGTTTATTAAAGAAGAGAAACACATGAAGTTACTAAAACAATTTCAAGATGACGAAGAAAATGGATATTAGATTTGGAGCATTGTCTCCAAAGTTATCAGAACAGATAAAAGGTCTTCCTGAAGTTTTTGATAAAGATGCAGATGATATCACCCGTTTGCATCTTAGAGGACTTCTCTCTGACCTCGAAACTAAGAAGGCAAGAAAAAGATTGGTTATTACGGCAAACACATGGATGAATAAACTTATAAAAATATGAACAAAATGACTAACGGAGAATACGAAGAACTTTACACTGATTTTAAAACCCGATTAATAAAAGATATTTATGTCGGGGGAATAAAATCGAACGGATCAAATCTTTTTCTTCCACTAAGAGAAAGGGGAAAAGTATATAAAGATTTATCCCAAGAAGAATTACTATCAAGTATACCTACATCCAAGCTTGAAACTCGTTATGTCATAGACGGGAATCTTCAGGTTGCTTCCGAACATTGTGGAGGAATATGGAGTTGGTTAGGTGCGAAAGCTTTGTGTGAAAATTTGGGAGAAGGGTGGCGTTTACCAACAAAAGAAGAACTTAATTTGATGTATCTCCATAAGAATGGAATAGGCGGTTTTGTTGAGGGCTTCTACTGGTCTTCCACTGAGGGCAATGCTGGCAACGCATGGATACAGAACTTTAACAATGGCGACCAGGACTGCAGCAATAAGAGCATCACGTTCTACTACGTTCGAGCTGTCAGGAGTATTTAAATAAACTCAATTGGGAGAAACATTGATATATCGACCTCAAAACTGGGTAATCGTGAAAATTATCTATAATAATGAAGTCAATTATAAAGTTTTTGGTGGTTGGAGAGAAACTTTTGAAACAGGTGCTTCGTGGAAGATGAACTCAGGTATTGCCAAATTTACTGAAAGCGTTGAAGGCGGATTCTATCAATTCTTTGGCTTTAGTGGAAACATTTACGAATGTCAAAAATCCGACTATGGAATGTCGTATTATATGGAGGAGATTTATGAATATCTTGAAAAAGAACTTCGTTATAGTGGAATTACTGCAAAAATGGAAATATTAGACAACACGAATTTTTTAAATTTATTTTCTTTATGACTGAACATATTATTAAGAATCCTCTTTTAATCGAGAGTTCCGTATTTTTTAGTGAACCTGAATATTCAGATTGGAAATGCATGTGGGGCGGAAATTTAACCTTCATTCCTCTAAAGAATAATACGCCAAATTGGTTTCATCGGCTAATGACCACTATACTCTTGGGTGTCAAATGGGAGAAGTCATGAGCATCTCATTAATCCCAAAAGAAATTCAAATCCAAGAAATTCTAGAAAATTTTGATTTCGAGAAAGTTCATAAAGTAATGGCTTTTTTGAAGTGGAAATGGGCTTGTGGGTATGATTTCGAAGGAAAACCTGTTTATGTTACACCAACCGAGAAAGATTTGGTACTTTCTGCTTTAGAAAGACTCAATCGTGTATGGGATGAATATCATTCCATAGCAACAAAGGAAAATTATGATTGCTTCCTAATTTCAGGTGGATTCAATACTACTATAACGAAATTTGGTACTCTGAAGCTTGAATTTGTTCTCGAAGAATATTTCATCGAGGACGAAGAATCATACTAAAATATAACCAAGAAAAATTAAATAATTATGAACATTGAAAAAGAAAAATTTCTATTCGAAAAGTATCCACAGCTTTTTAGAGACAAAGATTCCCCAATGACTCATACAGCAATGTGTTGGGGAATAGAAGTAGGAGATGGATGGTACGATATTTTGGATGAACTCTGTGAAAGAATCCAAACACATTGCGACAATAACGGATATGATGAGGTTAGGTTTTCGCAGATCAAGGAAAAATACGGTACTCTTAGGGTGTATGTAAATTTTGGAAGTGATGAAATTTATGATTATATTGATGAAGCTCAAGAGAGATCCTCTCATGTCTGTGAACTATGTGGTTCTAAGAGAGGAAAACTGTATGATGACTTCGGTTGGCTGAGTGTTCGATGCAAAAAATGCAAAACCAAACAAGATGCTTATACCGCTGAAAGATTGTCAAAGCTAACAGAGAAATGAATGTTTAGAAAATCTAATATATCTTTTTCCTGAGATATATGTAATGTTTCAGTGTGACCACCACCAAACATTATCTCAGGCTTGTGGTAGGTAAACTTAGTTTTTATCTCTTCTTCTATATCAACTACCGTTTTAGAATCACCTATCCATTGATATAATGTTTCGTATTCGTATGGCATAGTGTTATTTCTTGAATATCTTTTTTCTATTGTCCTTGAGGTTATTCCTATTTTAAGAAAGGTTTCTATATCATTAGTACATTTTAAAAGATAAATAGTAGCAATATTGTATTTATTCTCAAATTTTATTCCTTCTCTAATTCTTGCATTATCCTTTACACATTTTGGACAATTATGTCCTCTTAAATGGTGATTTGGTGATTGTTTAAATTCGCCATGAATTGGACAAACAATAATAACTTTATCACGAGAGTGTGTGTAGACAACTTTGGAATAGTCATACTTTCCTTCTCCATGAATTTTAATAGATTTTTGAATAAAGTCTTTATTTGAATAAGTTTTTCTTTTTCTTTCTTCAATGTTGCTACATTTTGGGCAACCTCGTCCTTGTAAATGGGCATTTGGTGTCAATTGAAACTCACCATGTATAGGACAAATTATTATAACTTTAGTATTGGTGTGTATATAAGCAACCAAAGAATAATCATATTTATCTCTATGAATAAGGGTGGATTTTTCTTTAAAAGTATTTATGTTTGAAAGATTTCCACATTTTGGGCAACCATGATTACGTAAATGGTGATTTGGTGATTGTTTAAATTCCCCGTGAAGATTACAAATAATTATTAATTTACTCCCACAATTTTTATATTCAACTTTAGAATAATTATACCGATCACCATGAACTAAGATAGCTTTCTTTATGAATTCTTCTGTTGTAGATTTTTTATTGGAACGTAGAGGCTTATAAATAGAGGTGTAGGTGTCTAACATTTTAGTTTAGTTTAAATTATTTTGATGCATTAGATACAGCCTTCGGATGCTGATAACATGGCGGAAGGCATTCTTTTCTTTCTTATATTTATAAAACTTTAATTTTCCACTTGTATATTCCAAATTTTATCGTATATTGATATATCAACAACTTAAATAAATGATAATGGAGAGAAATGAAATTATATTACGTGGAGTCATTGGCTAAAGATTTTGCATCAGAAGGAAACATGAAATTCTTTGTTTCGGCAGAGAATTCAATGTTCTATGTGCATACCTTAGAGGAAGCGATGATGTTCAAGACAAAGGAAGAAGCAGAAAAATATATTGATTCCTATAATGAAGAAGTAGTTCAAGAATTTGAAGTTTTCGGGAAGAATTTTATCGATAAATACAAAAATAATATTAAATGAAAAACTATATTGAGATCACAACGAAAGATTTTGTGTTAGTCACGCTACCAATTGAAAATATTATTGTTGCGATGGTTGCTATTGAAAAAAAAAATCGGAAGGATGACAGAGAATTTTTTGTGGAACTTGCCTATTCGACGTCAGAAATAATTTATTTTCCTTTTGAATCATATAGTGAAATTTTAGATAAAATTAAAAAGGCGGAGACTGAATAATGGAAAATATAGAAATTATCAACGAAAACATTTACGACCATAATGAAGATATGGAATGTTTTAAACTAATATTACTTGAAGATCTGTCTTTCCTCCTTAATAAGGAAGAACATGTTTTCCGTCTATCATATAAAGACTTAAAAAAACTTAAAAAAGAAGTCGATAAACATTTCAAGAAGGTAGAAATCAAAAAAGTTCCGTATACGATCACACCGACGGAAGAAGCAGTTATAATGTTAGCAGAAGCAATGAAAAAAACGGTAGATGAAGAAATCATTCGAAGCATTATAACCAGTGCTAAAAATATTAGCACAACGATATAAAATAGTTCTTGCTTTCTAATATTTTTATTCGTATATTAGACTATAAGAATTAATAATTGAACCCAAAACAGGATTTGTTATGGCCGTATTTGCTTTAATGGAAACACCTTGGAATTTAAATAAAATGATTACAATCTTTGAAATTTTAAATGGACTATCTCAGACTTCTGCTGTGATATTGCATGATGACTATAAGTGGATTCAACAAGAATGTCATGAATACGCAAAGCAATCGGAAATTGCTTTCAGCAGAGCCACAATGAGCGAGTATAGATTTGAAGAGACAGGATCGAAATTATGTATATTAAAACCCTCTTATGAGGGGTTATGTGGAAGGACGTTCGACTTTTATTTTGTAACTTTAAGGGTATTAGAAGAATATAGTGATATTATCCGCCCGTGTATTCGGTCAAGTGAAAATAAAAGAATAATTTTAATCAAATAACCAAGAACGAAAGAAAAGTTCTTAAAATCAAAGAGGATTTGATTACCATCTACTTTACACCTACTAAATTGAAAACAAATGAAAGATAAACTCGAAAAGGAATATTTGAAACCATGTCTTATATTTTATATAGAATATAATTCAGAATATGGCAAAGTATACAGTATGGATGATATAGAAAAACCATCAGAAGAACTATACTCTTATTATGAAGGTGACTGTATGACTTTAGGAAGAGGGATTCATGACTATGAAAGATGGTGTGATATTTATATGAAAAGTGAGTTGGAGAGGAAGAAAAGATGTGCCTCCTGCCGTTTAAGTGTTGAGAAATTTGCCATAAGATCCTTTGCGGATATTGAAAGTTTCTATGAGGAAGAAAAATTAAACATTATTAAATTTATAGATCCTCTTCTTAATAAATATTTTAAAATTAAAATTGAAAATGAGAATAATATTTGAAGACAAGGATTTCGGGAGAAATGCTTCAGTTGAATGTCCAGATAATGTTCATACGGAACTGTATATCGCGATGGATAAAAGAATCAGGGAACTGGAAGCTCAGGTACAAGAGCTAATCGAAGAGCTGCAAGATGTCGTATGTTTTGCTCCAGAATGCACAACATCAAAGGAGTACGCAGTAAAACGGCTGGAAGAATTGATGAGCCAGTATGTCTTTTTAGATAATAAATGTGAGGCCAAATGAGCATGACAGATATGGCTGTTGCAAGAGGGGGTTTTTAATTAAAACGGAGAATACTATGGATAATCGTATTGTTGTAAGTATACCGGAACACCTTATACCGAGTGATGAATTGCATGAGGTTCAAGGGGAAGATCGGTATAAAGATTTGCTTGAAAATAAAGATTTACGGAAAATATCTTCGGGTGATTTTACGGGAGTTGGTGATACAGTAAAAGAGATGTTTTCCGTTATATCAAATGATCGTGTTCCTGAAGCCAGCAAAACGATAGATCATATTGTTGATGCTAACAAAATGATCGGAGAGTTTGAGAGAGTGATCGAAAAACATTCCAGATGGTTAGCAAATACTCCTCCACATGTTAAGGCTCATATCACTGAGTTAAAGGAAGCCCACAACTCCGACATATCTGCCGCGGTAAAAATGAAGGGGATTGCTTGTGATAAGCATGATTTAGTGCATGGATGGGCCTGCCCTCTATGTGCAAACGCCAAGGACGAGCGCATATCGTGGCTTGAGGAATACGCAAACGCAAAAGACGTATCCGTAACAGAGGAAATGCAACGAGCGAACGATGCAGAAGCAAGAACCACGGAGCTTGAAGCTCAGGTACAAGAGCTAATCGAAGAACTAATCGAAGAGCTGCAAGATGTCGTATGCTTTGCACCAGAATGCACAACATCAAAGGAGTACGCAGTAAAACGGCTGGAAGAATTGATGAGCCAGTATGTCTTTTTAGATAATAAATGGGAGGCCAAAAAAATGATCGGGGAGTTTGAGAGGGTGATTGAAATTATGGATGAGATAGTTAACCAGAGACAGAAGAAAATCCAACTTGATTTTAAAAGAGCGAGGGTTTCATGAAACTATACTATATTACTGAGATAGGTTTTGATTCTGAATATAAACGTCCTCGATACCTTACAACCGAAAAATGTACAGAGATGTGGACAACAGACTTAGAAGAAGCTATAATATTCAAAAAGAAAAATGAAGCAGAGAAAATGCTAACTTCGCTCTTTCAAGAAGTTCGTTCATTTGAAGTTTTCGGATATATCGATAAATATAAAAATAATATTTACAAAGAATGAGAATATTCTTAGGAATATTAGGAATTATTGTTATATTAGGATTGTATTATTGGATCGATATTAGATTACCATTGGATAATAACCATTGGATAATAAAAACAACTTGGCTGGAAATTAAACAAATAAAAATAAAATGAAAACCAAAGTAATTGATTACAAAAAATCGTAGATGTAAACACCTTTCAACCGAAGGTGAGAGTTACTCTTGAATGGTTATTGGAAGATCTTCAAGATGCTAAAATTGGAAGAACAGGAGAGGAACAGTGTTCTATTATAGGAAAAAGTATATCTGATGCAATAGAAGCATTTGAACCTGTCCCTAAAGTTTATGGCAAAGGTGAATGGGTAGCAGAAACCCTTGAAGACGCCAAACAGATGGCGAAAAATTTTCCAGGAGACGTATCATGATTAATACCTATTTCTATATAAACAATCCGTTCTCCAAACAGGGTTACGAGAATATTTTTTCAACGGGTGGAAAATTATTCAAAAATAAATATTGGGAGATAAATATCGAAAGATCTTCCAGTATTTTTGGTCTGATGCTAAGAATCCCATTAAAGCAGAATTGTCACGCGGGAATCTTTTTTTCTATAGTGCTATTCGGCCATGGACTGGATTTTGAATTTTACGATGTTAGGCACTTGGACAGAGATGCGTGGTTTGTCTGTCCAGAGCAGGAAGAGGAGGTTCTTAAATGACTATCGATATATATGCTTTAGGAACAGTAATAGGATTGTATCTCGCTGGTATAATATCTGGAATATATATTATGAATTGGATGAACGAGAATTGTTAAAATTTTCCTTGCATTATTGAAAACATTTCGTATATTAGAATAACCTAAAACGAAATAACCATCATCATGATTACAGAAACCATTATGGATAGAGATCTAAAATCGAAAGAGTTTGGAAATCTGAGTTTCTCCACTATTGCCACTAAAGACCTTGAGGGTGTATTTACATGGGATGAAGCAGTGGAGGAAGTAAAGAAACTTGGAGAAGGCTGGAGATTACCAACAAAAGAAGAAATTAATTTGATGTATCGTCATAAGGATGAAATCGGTGGTTTTGTTGAGAACCTCTACTGGTCTTCCACTGAGTACGAGGCTAACTTCGCATGGATACAGAACTTTAACTATGGCGACCAGTACTACGACTCCAAGGATTGCACGTACTACTATGTTCGAGCTGTCAGGAGCATTTAATCTAATTAAACTGAAACAGAAATCATTATGGAAATTGAAAAATCAATAGAGATCGAACATATTCAGGTTGCCATGAAAGACCTTGAGGGTGTATTTATGATGTATCTTCATAAGGATAAAATCGGGGGTTTTGTTGAGAACAACTACTGGTCTTCCACTGAGAGCAATGCTACCAACGCATGGTTTCAGCTCTTTACCAGTGGCAACCAGTACTACAACTTTAAGAACCTCACGAACCTCTACGTTCGAGCTGTCAGGAGTATTAAACCTAAAACAGAAGCCATTATGGAAAACACGAAAATAGAAAAAGCAAAAAATCAACTACAGGAAATGATTGATCTTCTCAAATCCAGATCTGATATCAAACTACCTGAAGGACATCACGACAAACTTCTAAAGATAGAAGCCGATTTGAATAATTTAATCTCTGATAATAATAAAAATCAATAATGCTATGAAATCTGAAACGGAACCACAATTCACTCCAATCACTGGTAATATTTGCGAAGGCTTGGTGAATCAACAGTTAATAGAGATCAAGTCTCTAAAAGAGAGGATGGACGAGAGGATGGAAAATAAGGAAAGTTTAATAGACAGTCTAAGAACCATTAGTGAAGATCGAGGCAAAGAGATTACAAGATTAGCAAAGCAAGTGAACAAATTGACAAGAGATTTGGAATATGCTAATAGTTCTACTACAACAGAGAGAATTTCTCTTGGTGTGGATGACATTAAGGTATTTTCTACCACAGAATATTTTAATGGCTCTATGAGTGTTAATCTTGATGTAAGTGCAGTCGGAAAGCTTCACCTATTGGAAATTGGTTTCAACTCTCTACTACTCGATTCTATTAAGAAGGTTGAAAATGATTGAGAAAGATGTAAAATGTTTTCCTGTCCTTACGAGGGTTTATTGTAAGGAATGTGGTAAGGAAATGATTAAAGATACTTCACCTGCTCCATCGTATTTTAGAAATCCAACAAAATACAAATACGATTGTGTCAAGTGTGGAAGGTCTGTGGAAAGCTACAAAAACTATCCAATCATTGAATACAAAGAAATAGAATAATAATTACAAAATCACGACATTATGCTTATAACATCGAAGGACATTAATAGAAATTATGCAGGCCAAGTAGTACAATTACATAACATCCAACCGCATCCCAATGCAGATAGACTGAGGATTGTAAATATAAATTTTCAATCGGTTATCATTGGTCAAGGTTTAGCCGAAGGCGATATTTGTGTCTATTTTCCTGTAGAGTCTCAAATCAATTCCGACTTTCTCAAAATTACTAATTCCTTCAGAGATGAAAAACTGAATGAGGACTTGACTACTAAAGGATACTTTGAAAGCAGTGGTCGAGTTCGTGCAGTAAAACTTCGTGGAGAGGCGAGTTGTGGGTGTCTGTTTCCTATAGAAGAATTGGAGAAATTCGTGGGGGAATCATTCAACAAAACAAATTTAATAGGTTTTGAGTTTGACTACTATGATGACATTCTGATTTGTGAGAAGTATGTTGTTCCTGTAAAGCAAGGAGGTCTTGGTGGAAATGGAAAGACAGGAAAGACTTCTAAACTGTCTAAGATTGTAGAGAATCAGTTTAAATTTTTGGAAGACACAGAAAATTTCAGAAAGAACCAATTTAAAATTCAACCAGAGGACGAAATTACAATCTCTACAAAGGTTCATGGCACGAGTTCTATTACTTCACATCTTCTTGTAAAAAGAGAACTTAATTTTCTTGAGAGGGTGATTATCAAATTGAGAATTAATTTTGGGAAAACTCCTGCTATATGGAAGCATCTTCCCGAAATTAGGCAAGATGAATATGGGATAATTTGTTCTTCGAGAAAAGTCATAAAGAGTGTCCAAGAAGATAAAATAGAAGGAAATTCGTTTTATGAGGATGATATCTGGAGTATATGTGGAAATGAATTGAAAGAATTTATTCCTAAAGGAATCAGTATTTTTTACGAAATAGTTGGGTACTTACCTTCTGGTGGTGCTATCCAATCGAAGTATGATTATGGTTGTAAGCAAAGTGAACACAAGATTTACGTATACAAAATTACCTATACAAACTCGGACGGAAAGGTATTTGTAATTGGTTCTAAAGAATCTGAAGAGTTCTGTAAGAAAATAGGATTTGACTTCGTGCCGATTCATTTTCATGGAACCGCAAAGGATTATTTCCCTTATAATTCGACTGAACAATCTTTGGATGAATGGCAGAAGTCGTTTGTGAGATTTTTAGAAGAACGATTCTTAGAAGGTGATTGTCCTATTTGTAAAAATAAAGTTCCGTTTGAAGGTATTTGCATCAGGAAGGAATCCCTAAATAATTACGAAGTTTATAAATTGAAATCATTTAATTTTCTTTTGAGAGAATCTTCGGAGCTTAATTTAGGTATTCCTGATATTGAGGAATCGTGATTATGATTTTAGGTATTTCAGAATGTTTATATTTTCATGAATATCAAGACATTCTGAAATGCCGCCAAAATATTGAAATGGTCTATAAGATTTAAATAATTTTATTATATCTGATTCAATTGCTTCTGCTATTTCACCAAGAAAGTTCCCTTCATATAATATATTATATTTATATGGCATTGCCTTCTTTCCTGAATATCTTTCCTTCACGGAACGAGCTGTAACTCCAATCTTTAAAAATGATTCTTCTTTATCAAAACATTCTATTAGATATAAAATACAATCTTCTTTTCCATAAATATCTTTCCAAGTATTAGCACGTAACTTTCTAATCTTATCGTATCCACATTTAGGACAACCTTGCCCATGTAAATGGTTATTCGGATTCTGTTCAAACTCTCCATGTATAGGACAAATTATTACTACTTTTGATTTGGAATGTTTGTAATCAACTTTAGAATAATCGTATTTCTTTTCTCCATGAACCAAGATTGATCTCTGAACGAATTGTTCTGTTGATGACCTATATGAATCAGCTTTGCATTTTAGACAACCATCGCCTGATAAATGAGAATTTGGTCTTTGTTCAAACTCTCCATGTATAGGACAAATGATTACTACTTTATTATGGGCATTAATATAATCAACTTTAGAATAATCGTATTTCTCTCCATGAATAAAAATAGCTTTTTTAATGAATTCTTCTGTTGTGGATTTTTAGTGGAACGTAGAGGCTTATAAATAGAGGTACAGGTGTCTAACATAATAGTGTTGTTTAATTGTTATGGGTGATTAGATACAGCCATCAGATATTTGCAGTATCGTGGATGGCATTTCTTATATTTATAAAACTTTAAATTTGCATATTGAAAAAGATTTTGTATATTGAATGGAGATGTAAACATTGAAGAAAGTTGATTCTGTGTATAGAAATGAATAAAATCCAGAAAATTTCTTATCAATTAGGTTTCAATGACGCTCGTTCATGGAAACCAAAGAATTATTATAATTTTTTTGGAAAAGTGGATTCTTCTTCGTATGATAAAGGATATGAGATTGGATTGAAGCAAAGAGGAATTTTAAATAAAACTAAACAAAACAAATCATGATAACCAACGAAGAGCAGAAAATAGAAGAACTTGAATGGTTCATAAAGGAATTCAAGGAACAGAAAGAAGAAATCCGATCATTAAAAAGAGTCTTGAACAGCATTAAAAACGTGATTAACATTAGTCTTCTTGAACCTGTAAAGCCTACAAAACCATCCAAGATTGAAAATGGTTATAATATAGATGGAAAACTGATTGTTTCCATGAAAGACCTTGAGGGGGCATTTACATGGGATGAAGCAATGGAGGAAGTAAAGAAACTTGGAGAAGGCTGGAGATTACCAACCAAAGAAGAACTTAATTTGATGTATCTTCATAAGGATAAAATCGGGGGTTTTGTTGAGCACATCTTCTGGTCTTCCACTGAGGGCAATGCTGACTGCACATGGGTACAGGACTTTAGCAATGGCTACCAGTACTACTACAGTAAGGACGACACGGACACCTACGTTCGAGCTGTCAGGAGTATTTAATCATTGAATCATTTATAAACTTAATTCCGTGAATATAACTAACAAATTTAAAGCATTATCCATTGGCAAAAAAATAGTTTGGATACCATCATTAAAAAGAGTATCATTCTGTAGTTCAATGGAACAAGCTAAAAAGAAATTTAGTGGACATCCTATAGAAGTATATGGAATATAGCCAGATTTTGGTATGTTGTATTTGATTCTTATATTTAAACTCAAACTATTAAACTATAATGAACGCTAAAACAGAATTTCTCGAATTAATCGGAACAAAAAAAGTAAAGTGTGCCGAAATAAATTATGTAAGAGATGGATGGAGAATTAGAGAAGATTATGTAAGAGATGGATGGAGAATTAGAGAAGAACGTGAACGACTTAATACAGAACACTCCTTAAAGGTTGGGTATTCTCCACAGGAACTAATAGAATTTTTAGACTCTCTTGACTTCGATTACGATGATGGATATGGCACTCAAGAGTTATTTGGAACAGTTTGGTTTGAGATGCGTGAATGGGCAGAACGATGTGAAGACGAGGGGCATGAGTGGTGGGAGATTAAAAGTTATCCTCAAATTCCTAAAAACTTGAAAATAAAATGATAAAGTTACTCATAGTATATTCCATTATCTGGCTTATTGCATTTTTATTATTGCATATGCTTCACTATATTGGAGTCAAGGAATATGGTCTACAAATTGACTATTGGTATGTCGCAATCTGTATGGGGATCGGAATGATGTATCAAACCCTTTATAATTTTATATTGGATAAAATAAAATGAAAACAGTTTTCTATGCAATCTTATCTGATGATTTCAAAGATACAGTAGTGGACTATCAAGGGTTCTACAAGAGTTTCAAGAGATTTCATCCTGATATTGATCTTGTAGTATTTGGAAACAATGAAATAAATAAGCTATTTTCTGAGAAGACTTGGTTGAATTTTTGTAATTGTAAGGCATCTTTCGCAAAGCTACTCTACAATGATTACGATCTTGTTGTGAATGTTGATGCAGATTTTTATTTCTTTGACAGGCTGACAGAGATTATTGAAGGATTAGATTACGAGCTTGGAGGTTGTGCTAATTACAATGCTTCGCTTAATGTTTCAATTAATTTACCTGTTACAAATGGATATATAATTCCTCATATATCTGAACAGCAGTACATTCAGGGTGGGCTTGTAGCATCACCAAGTAAAAAGTTTTGGGATGATTATGAAGAGCATTCAAAGAATTTAGCTGACCATCTTCCACTGATGGAAAATGATATTCTAAATATATTATGGTACTCAGGTGAATATAAGACAAAAGTATTCGAAGGTGACATTGATTTTAATTCGGAAAACTTCAAGACTTATTTCAATTGTTCTTTACTTGGAAGAGAATCTGGGTGTTCCTTGAAGGATGGGAAAGTATGGCTTGGGGATAAGCAAGTAAAATCTTACCATGTTGCTAACGGAAATTCAGGTAGAGGGACTGGAAAGACAGGAAGAAAAAAGAAAAGAATGAATCAATTGTTCAATAAAGAAATTTGTGATTGGTTTGAAAACAAGGTCAACTTATAAAAGGAAGTAGAATGAAACTTTATATTTTCTCAGATATACATAATGAATTCCGACAAGGCTTATATAGAATTAACAAACAGAAAGATGAAAATGATAGTGTTCTAATTCTGGCAGGAGATATTGGATTGCTTGCTGAACCTGAAACATATTTAGATTTTTTAAGAGATTGTTGCAATCGTTTTCAGTTTGTTATAATTACGGAAGGAAACCACGAATTCTATTCTGGTGGAAATATATCCTTCGACACATATAAAAGTATTGGAGAGAGATATAACCTAACAAATCTCTATACACATAAACTCATCATAGAAAGGGAAAAAATAGTAATATTATCTCAGACGTTGTGGACGGATTTCAATAAACATTCTCCGACAGCAATGCAAGATATATACTATGGGTTAAATGATTATGCACAAATTGAAATTTTTTCAGATTATCGACCACTTTCAACTGAAGATATATATAATATACACATCATTCAAAAAAAGAAATTATTCGATGATGTTGATTACTATTCAGGACTTGGGTTCAAGATTATTTGTATGACACACCATGCACCAAGCAATAAGAGTGTTATGGAAAAATATAAAGGAAGTAAAATTAATCATGGATTCTACTCTGAGTTAGAGGACGAAATTCTAAAGAGAGACATTGCATATTGGATTCATGGTCACATGCACGATTATATGAAATATAATATTGGTGAGACGATTGTGATCTGCAATCCAAAAGGTTATCTTTTCGAAACAGACAATGGGTTTAATCCTAACCTTTTTATCGAGCTATAATGGAAGACGATCAGCTACAAGAAATTCTAAAAGTTATATATGCTAATATTTTTCTTCTTCATTTCGAATCATCTAATTCTAAAGTTGATTCAGAATTATTTAGAAAAGGTGTGTTAGAACTTGGAGATGATTTGGAATATCTTGTAGAACTTTTCAATGACCCTTATAACGAGGATTACATGAAAAGGTCACAGGACGATTTGGTTGATATTCTGATAAGTTATGAACGGCTGAAAGATACTCTACAGATATAAATATGTGTAACTAAAATAAGTTACACCTATAGCTACGAGAAAAATTAATAATTTTCATCAAGGTAAGATGAGTATTTTAAAATTTAAATATTTTGTTAAGACTTTCTGTTAATTTACCATCAGAGTATTCAGTCTTTAAAATCTTTTCAGTGAGTATAATAAATTCCATTCCATTTTTCTTGGCGTATTCTTTCGCATATTCAAATTTTTGCATATTTTTTACATAATCAACACTTTCTAATAAATACTGTTTACTTCGTTTTGAGGGTGGGGATAATTTTCGGTGTGGTTTAATTTCACAAATATATTTATTACCATTTATACTTTCGATAAATAGATCAGGGAAATATCTATGCCAAGCCCCATCATAAGATATATATTTTATTATAATTTCCTCTGACGACCATTTTTTAATGAGTTCGCTTCGGTCTAACCATAAAAACATTCTCAATTCCCATGAGGAACGATATATGCACGAATTAATATTTCCAGTATATTTACTTTCATTTTTAATTTTATAGACCCCTTGATTATATCTATTATTCATGTTTAACATGTTTATTATTGAACAGATTGGACAACCTTTATTTCTTAAATGTTCGGATGGTTCTTGTTGAAATTCTCCATGTATAGGGCAAATAATTATTACTTTAGTTTGGGACTGTTTATAATAAACTTTAGAGTAATCATATTTTCCTTCTCCATGAATGAGGATAGCTTTCTTTATAAATTCTTCTGTTGATGACCTTTGACCATCATCTTTACATTTTTGACAACCATAGCCTTTTAAATGATTATTTGGAATTTGTAAAAATTCTCCATGAACAGGACAGATGATTATTACTTTTGTTTTATTGTTTTTGTAATCAACTAAAGAATAATCGTATCGATCTCCATGAATAAGTATAGCTTTCTGAATGAATTCTTCTGTTGATGACCTTTGTTCATAAACTTTACATTTTGGGCAACCTTTTCCAGATAAATGACTTGAAGGAGATTGTTCAAATTCTCCATGAATTAAACAGATTATGATTACTTTTGATTGGGAATGTTTGTAATCAACTAAAGAGTAATCATACTTATCACCATGAATGAGGATGGCTTTTTTAATAAATTGTTCTGTGGTGGATTTTTTAGTGGAACGAGGCTTATAAATAGAAGTAGATTGGCTGTGTAACATTTTAGTTTGTATTTTAAATTATTATGGTTATCTTACATAGAGTCGTCTGAAGTTCGCACCTTCGAGGACGGCATTTTTATACTTATATTTATAAAACTTTAATTCTCCTCTTGTATATTCAAAAATTTTATCGTATATTAATCTTATGTTAAAGAAACTGCATGATAAAGGAGTATATGTCGAGGTCAGGACACACTTTGATCCTTATGCGAGAGACGATAAACCTAAGTTTTATTATTACATTTACAGAACGTCAGAAGAATTAGTTTTTTCCGAGATAGAATTCATCAACGACAGAGTACAGTTTTTTGATAATTACAATGAGTGTTGGGAAGAGGCAATAGCGAAAATAAATTTGGAAGTGTAAAATATTTTTAGTAACTATCATAAGCAATTCAGTAAACCTTTAAAGTAATAAAGTGACTGTAGTAAAAAAAGATAAAATTTTTGTTGGTAGTCTTGGAGAATTGTACTATAATACATCTTATGAAGATGTAATATGTTCATTGACGAAGTACAAGAAGATAGTAATCAATGAAAGTGAATTTTTCCTTAATGGACTTCTCTGGGAAAATGTAGGTAAAGAAAATGAAATAGTATATTATAAGTATTCTTAATTAACCATAAAGAAAGGAGTGATGATGATGGAACTTACCTATGGAAACGAAGTATCTTGGATTAAAACAATTTGGGATGCACTTGATGAAGTTGACCTGAGAGAAATTATTGGTGATAAAAGAATGGATGACGTTTGCACAGCAATGGCTTGGGTGTCGGAAGAGTTGGGTATTCATGAATTGTTTGATGAATTCGATGTTAAACCAACTAAAATGTTAATAAAATGAAAATAAATTATAATAATCCTGATTATAATACTTATATAGACATCGAAGATATTAAAGATCACCATTTTGTAGTAGCAAAAGTAGATGATCCTGAACATGCTTATTTCCTTTGTTCAGATGATGATGATTCATATGGATTTGTAGGTATGAGAAGTGTTAATATTCAAAATATACATTTTCATTATACTATTGAAGATTGCATTCGATATTTTTATAAAGATACAAATGCTGAAATTGAAGTATTTACTACAATACAAGAAGTTCAGAAATGGTTTAGTTCTTTGGTTTTTCCAGAATAAGAATTATTGTTTTTGGAGATGACTACAAAATGTAGTATACTTAATCATGAGTTTCAATCACGAATAACAATCAGGACAAATACTATGCCATCCTCTAACTCAAGAACGGAAGAATTTAAAAAGGAATTTCTAACACTCTTACTGAAGTATGAAGTATTCAAAGTGGAACTCATAGAAAATGATTATTTGTCACCCGATCTAACTTTTTGGTTCAGAGAGAATAAAGAACTTGGTCTGCCCAGAGAAGAACTTGAATTTTATGGAAGTAGTTTCTCTCCAAACGATTTTAAATAATAATACTATGTGTGTTCATGGAATACCAAAAGCAGACACCTTCGGTGAAGATGATCACTGGCAAATCCACGAAAGAGTTAGAAATGAAGTTAAAGATCATCTAAGGGACAACCTCCACAATATATACGAAGAACAGATTGATGAAGAGCAGATTGATGATGTCATCAAAGCACTCTACGAACTTGGCTATGTAATTCTTATGGAAGTGTGAAATAAATTCATTATACTTAAGAAGTTTCAATAACAATTAAAGACCAAAACCACATGACTATTAAAGAAAAAGCACAGAAATTCGCTCTTGGTCAGTACCTGACTGAGTATAACACAGAGGCAACATTTGAAGAAATTTTGGTTACAATCAAAGAAGGTGATTATGATAAATTTAAAGTGTGGGACACCTTCGAAAATTATAACCGTGAATTCTTGGTCGATCTAATCGAAATGATGGTAGAGGAGTTAGAGATGACGTTCAACGAGAATAATAAATGATTGTATCTTACAAATAAACCCCAACGTTGAACATTTTTAACATAAAATA
>Ga0114951_10000684_pt1 | contig 45819 bp, 39 predicted proteins | sample AM7aDNAmetaG_FD_88677 | JGI IMG/M metagenome (GOLD analysis project Ga0114951, IMG submission 88677) | Freshwater microbial communities from Finland to study Microbial Dark Matter (Phase II) - AM7a DNA metaG | ecosystem: Environmental > Aquatic > Freshwater > Lake | place: Finland: Lake Alinen...
CGGAGGCCTGTCCTTCGGCGCTGCCCATCGGCTGGTGGATGAGGATGCGCGAGTGCTTTAAAGCCGTACGTTTCCCCTTTTCGCCGGCGCAAAGCAGGATCGCGCCCATGGAGGCGGCCATGCCGGTGCAGATCGTGGCAACATGCGGGTTGATGTACTGCATCGTGTCATAAATCCCGAGACCGGCGTAAACAGAGCCGCCCGGGGTATTGAGGTAGATCTGGATATCCTTGCGCGAATCAACCGACTCAAGAAAGAGCAGCTGCGCCTGGATGATGTTGGCTACATAGTCGTCGATGGGAACGCCGAGGAAAATGATGCGGTCCATCATGAGACGTGAAAAAACGTCCATGGTGGCGATGTTCAGCTGGCGCTCCTCGATGATGGTGGGTGAAATATAATTGGATGATATGGATTTGTATTTTGCCAGGGTGAGGCTGTTGATGCCCTTATGACCAATGGCATATTTTGAAAAATCGTCCATGGAAGTTGGTTTTTAAAGAATTAGTGGGTGTGATCGTGACCGTGATCATGCTCATGATCGTGATCGTGATCGTGATCGTGATCGTGACCATGTTCGTGACCATGTTCGTGCGTGTGATCATGTTCGTGCTGATGCGTTTCGGCGGCCAGTTTGATGTAATCTTCATAGGAGACTTCCTTCGGATGGAAAATGATGTTGCTTTTAAAAAACTCCATCAGCCTCCCGTTGTATAGCTGGTCGTTGATCCGCTGCACCTGTTCCTTGTTCTGCATGAAAGTGTCGATGATCGATTCATAGCGCTGGCGCATGTCTTCATCCAACTCGGCCATGTTGACCTGGCGAAGCATATAGGTGCCGATATAGTTGCGGATGTCTGCATCCGTAACTTCAATGCCGTTTTCCTTGATCAGTTTGTTCTCGATCAGTTGCCATTTCATTGAATCGGCAAACGAGCTGTAATTCTTTTCGATCTCTTCAGGGGTGTATTTCCCTTCATTGTTCTCGAGCAGCCACCGTTTGAGGAATTCGTCGGGGAGGGGCATTTCAGTGTTTTTCACCAGGGCGTCGGTGATGTTGTTGAAGAGCAGCTTGTCGGTTTCAGAGGCAAAGCTCAGGGAAGCATCTTTTCTTACCTGTTCCCTGAAATCTTCTTCAGTCTGCAGATCCATGCCGGGATATACCTTATTGAAAAACTCAGGTGTCATGTCGGCTGCTTCCACCAGGGGAGGTGCCGCAGGTTCTGCCGGTTTTTCATCATCCGTGATATCTGTTGCATCTTCTTCCGCCTTCGGTGCGGGAGCCAGCGGCGTGCCGAACCTCATGCGGGTATCTTCGATGTATTTGTTGATCATATCGTCGTCGACGAGGATGCTGTAATTGAGGATATCCATGTCCTTATCGACGGGAACGGTGAATTCAGGCGTGATGCCGAGGTCAAAATAAAATTCAAAAGTGTCCTGGTTCTCGAAATCGATGGCCGCATTCTTCTCCATGTTGGGCAGCGGGTTGCCGAGGATATCCAGTTTTTCCTCCCTGAGGTAGTTGACCAGGCTGTCGGAGATCAGTCTGTTTACCTCGTCGGCCAGGATGGCTTTGCCATACATTTTCTTCACCAGTCCTGTCGGGATGTGGCCCGGGCGGAACCCTGGGATGTTGGCCTTGCGCTTATAGTCAGCGATTTGTTTTTCCACAGCTGCGGCATAATCGGCGGGCACAATCTCGATTTTGAGAATTGCCGTGAGGTCTCCGGTACTTTCTTTGGTAATGTTCATGTAATCTGTTGTTGTATTGGTTCAAAAATAATTCAGTGCGGATGAAGGGACTCGAACCCCCACGCCCGAAGGCACAAGATCCTAAGTCTTGCGCGGCTACCAATTACGCCACACCCGCATGCAGGATCTCCCCCCGAAAAGGGAGTGCAAAGTTACACTTTTTTTCGATCACTGTTTCAACGAGGCCAAAGCCGCGGCATAATCAGGCTCCTGTACGATGTCGGGCACCTGTTCCGAGTAAATGACCTTGCCTTCTTTGTCAACAACCACGACGGCCCGTGACAGGAGCCCCGCAAGCGGACCATCGGTGATCAGCACGCCGTACGCTGTGCCAAATGCAGAATTGCGCAATTCCGACACCGGGATCACGTTGTTCAGCCCTTCGGTGGTGCAGAAACGGGCATGGGCAAAGGGCAGGTCCTTTGAAACGCATAACACGACCGTATCGGGGTGTTTTTCAGCCTCGGCGTTGAATTTCCTTACCGACATGGCGCAAACAGCGGTGTCGAGACTGGGGAAAATATTTAAAATTATTTTTTTTCCTTGATACCCAGACAACGAAACATCTGAAAGATCGGTCTTTGTTAATAGAAAGTCAGGTGCCGGGCTTCCAGCAACGGGGAGTGTTCCCAGGGTATGAATCGGATTTCCATGCAATGCAATGGTGGCCATAATTTGAGTTTTAGATAATTTATGCAAAAGTAGTGAATTGTAATATTACCCTGTGCTTTTCGTTTAAATTATCGTGATGAACGAGGAAACAAAAAATCGGGATATCCTAAACCATGTGTGAATGATGTAACAATACCCTTTAATGTTGTAAGTGATTAGCGGTGAAGAGAAGGTAACTTTACAAACATGTAAAATCCAGACAGCCTGGAGTAAATCATCATTCATATGAAATTCATCAGTAAGTACCTGTTGTTGTTATCCGGCCTGCTGACGTGCGTTAGCGCATCAGGGCAGGATATGCTGGGCGCCACCCCGGGGAACTACGCCGGTGTGAACAGCATCCAGCTGAACCCAAGCGGATTGCTGAACTCCAAAACATACCTCGACGTGGAACTCTTCGGATTGGATGTTTTTGTTCAGAATAACGCCCTCTATATGTCCAATTCCCAGTACAGTCTGTCTAATTTCTTCAAAGCAGGGTACCAGTTGCCGACCCATTCTGAAGGATACGGAACAGAGCAGCGCGTTTTATATTCGTACCGGACCACGCGCGATAAAAATGCCTTTGTCAACCTCCGGATCAACGGCCCCGGGGCTATGCTGATCTGGGGCCGGCATGCATTTGCCCTGTCGACTGGATTCAGAACCGTGATATCCATGCACAACGTACCCTATGATGTGCTTAATTTCAGTTACCTGGGGTTGAATTACCGTCCGCAGCAGAATATCAACTACATCGATAACAGGCCGTTTAGGGCAACCGCCATGGCCTGGGGCGAGATCGGGGTCAGTTATGCCTATACCTTTTTCGCCCGCGGCTTCGATGTCTGGTCGGCCGGCATTACCATGAAACGACTCCTGGGCGTGGCCGGGATGTACACGAAAGTGAACCAGATCAACTATACGGTGCTCAACGATTCGACCATCAATGTAAAAAACCTTGATGCCACCGTGGGGCTGGCTTTGCCCATGAATTACAATGCCAACACGGCCAATACCAATCCCCTTATCAAGGGCGGCGGTTTCGGGTTTGATTTTGGCGTTACCTATCAAAGCCTGTCAAGATATCACCAGGAGCCCTATTTCAACACCCTGTGCGCACAGCCTTATGAAGACTACATCTACCGGATCGGGTTCGGGCTGATCGACATCGGACGGATCAAGTTTAAGACCAATGCCACGGAAATGACCATCAATAACCGTTCATCCTATTGGGAAAATGTCACCCACATGCCATTCGGTACCATCGGCGGGCTGCTCGACACCATCAGTTACAAGTTCTATGGCAACAAAACCTCGGCCTATTCAGGCAATTCATTCAATATCTGGCTGCCTTCGGCGCTCAGCCTGCAGTTTGATTACCACTTTCAGAAATACTGGTATGTGAATTCGAGCCTGATCTATGGCTTTCCCATGTCGAAAGGCTCCATCGTGAGGCCGGCAGAACTGGCCATTACGCCAAGGTTTGAAACAAGCATGTTTGAAATCAGCCTTCCGGTTTCGCTGTATGACTGGACCCTGCCGCGCGTCGGACTGGCCATGCGGGTTTACGGTTTTACCATTGGCACCGACAAGCTCGGGGGATTCTTCAACTTCAGCAATTTTACCGGCATGGATATTTATTTTTCCATCAAGCTGTTTTTCAGCAAGGGCAATTGCCGCATCAAGGGTCCGGTTCATTGCGGCAGCACCGAATCAAAGAAGATCAAGTACTAAGAGTCGCTCATGCGCACATCAAGCGCGTCGCGCAAGGCATTGCCCATCAGCATGAAGGCGAGCACCATCAGCATGATGGCGATGCCGGGGAGCACGGCGAGGTAGGCGTAATCCAGTACGATATAGCCATAGTTCTCCTTGATCATCGAGCCCCACGAAGGCACGGGGGGCTGAACGCCCAGCCCGAGGAAGCTCAGTCCTGCCTCCATCAGGATGGCGGAGGCAAAATTGGCCGCGGAGATCACGATGACGGCGGCCATTACGTTTGGCAGGATATGGTGAAAGATGATGCGGAAGTCGGAGAAACCCAGCGCCCGTGCAGCTTCCACGTATTCTTTCTCCCTGATCCCCAGGATCTGGCCGCGCACCACCCTGGCCACTTCAACCCACATGGTCAGTCCGACGGCGATAAACACCTGCCAGAACCCTTTACCCAGGGCGAAGGTGATGGCGATGACCAGCAGCAGGGTAGGGATGGACCATATCACGTTGATGATCCACACCACCAGGTTGTCGACCCAGCCACGGTAATAACCTCCCACCGCACCCATGAAAATGCCGATGACCAGCGAGATAAGCACCGAGATGAGCCCCACGGAGAGGCTTACCCGGGTTCCGATCATCAGCTGGCTGAGATAATCGCGCCCGAAGCGGTCGGTACCGAGCCAGAAGGTTTTTTTCACCGGCATGCGCACCAAATGCAATGGCAGTGATTTCACCATGGCCGGATCGCCCGGCAGCGCGCCATATTCAATATACCAGACCGACGAATTATTAACGGTAAATGCCCGGATGGGGATATTTTCCCGGTTTTTAACCGTTCCCCACAGCATGGTTTTATAAAAGGCCTGGTTTTCATGGAGGTACCGGTCGTTGACCGGGAGCATCAACACGGAAAAGCCGGGTTTTTTCAGTCCCACTTCAAGGTACTGGTCGTTGGCAAAGGGCGTCTGGTCGGGGGTTACCAGGTATCCAAGGCAGGCCACAACGACAGTAAACCCAATAAAGACAAGCGATCCAAACCCGAGCTTGTTTTGCCTGAATTTTTTCCATGCGATGGAACTCAGTGATCCGGTGACGGTAACGACCTTCTTTTTAAGAAACACGGGCAGAAAGCATATTGTAATTTGGCATTTCAATATTTTTATGTATTTTTGCAAAGCAATACATGGTGGTCGTAGCTCAGTTGGTTAGAGCGATAGATTGTGGATCTATAGGTCGTGGGTTCAAGCCCCATCTTCCACCCCAGTGCAAAAAAGGCTCCCGGATTTCCGGGGGCTTTTTTTTTGTCCGTGCCCGGAATAGTGTTCCCTGCTATTTTAATCTGACCATTTTCCATGTTTGCCTGCTTTCCCGGCCGGAGGATGAAATGCCGGCCGGGAGGCTCGCAAAGGTACAATCAAAATGCATCAGGTACGGTGGTGGGGGGAGATTTCTCTGACGAAGTGATTGTGTGGTTTGGTTTTGTTGGGAACCGGTGGCTGAGGCTCCCGAAGCCACCGATGCTGAACCCATATGATTTTATCGGCAGGAATTCAACACGTCCTTGCCTTGTGTCCATGCCATGGCATGGACCTACGGGCAACCTGGGGCGCGACGGCGGAGCCATGCCATGGCATGGCACCACGGCAGGCGTGATTCCTGACAGATAACAGGTTTGGCTAACTGGCGCGTTGTCAATAGGCCAATCCTGAGTAGAGTATTAACAGTGAACGTCTGAAACAGGCGGGTTACATCTTTTTCTGACTACTACAAACAAGTTCGATGTGTAAATTAAAAAACCTCCGTATCCCGAACGGTACTTACGGTGGTGTGGGTTTCCAATTTAAGAACCTCTCATTTTTATAAACTCCCTGGGTCTTTGGGTATTAATTTCTCAACCCGTTAACAATAATTCTATACTTTTGAAAAGAATTTTAATCCTTTGACAAATTAAAATGCAAAATTTCTGTATTGACTTTTCAACATCTTTGCTTGCTATATGATTATTTCATGGAAATAAAAAAGCCGATAATTTATCTGGATAACAATGCAACAACGCCCACTGATCCAAGGGTTTTGGAGACTATGATGCCGTATTTGACTTCAAACTTTGCTAATGCCAATAGTACACACCTATTTGGCATTGACGCATATAATGCTGTGAAAAAGGCAAGAAATCAAGTTGCAGAATTAATCGGAGCGGAGACCAATGAGATCGTATTTACTTCCGGTGCTACTGAAGCAATAAATTTGGCAATTAAAGGGGTTGCTGAGAATTATTCCAGGAAAGGTAAACATATTGTTACTGTTCAAACTGAACACCCTGCTGTTTTAGACACCTGTAAACATTTGGAAAAACATGGTTATGAAGTAACATTTTTACCTGTTCAGAATAATGGATTGCTTGATTTGTCAAAGGTTAAAGAGGCCTTACGGCATGATACGATTTTGCTTATTGTCATGTATGTTAATAATGAAACTGGAGTTATCCAGGATATTAAATCTCTTTCATCTCTCGCACATGATGTAGGTGCATTTTTTATGACAGATGCGACTCAGGCCGTCGGAAAATTGAATATTTGGGTTGATGCAAGTGGAATTGACTTGATGTGCCTCAGCGGACACAAAATGTATGCGCCAAAAGGAGTGGGAGCCTTGTTTTTAAGTCAAAGAATAAACCGTGTTAAACTTCCTGCCCTAATCCATGGAGGTGGTCATGAAAGAGGCCTGCGAAGTGGCACTTTGAATGTTCCTGGGATTGTTGCCTTGGGAACAGCATGTGAAATTGCAGGAAATGAAATCAATAACAACGCCGAATACATTCGTAACCTAAGAGATTTATTGGAATCTGAACTTCTGAAATTAGACGGGACCATGATTAACGGAAGCATTAAAAACCGTCTCTTCAACACGACAAACATCATATTCAAGGGTATTGATAGTGATGCTATGATCCTTGGATTGAGTAATCCAGAGGGGAATCATCCCTTAATCGCTGTCAGTAATGGTAGTGCATGTACATCAACCTCCATTGAACCGAGTCATGTTCTGGTTGCAATGGGACTACATGACACAGACGCCTTTAATAGCATTCGATTTTCTCTCGGAAAAAATAACACAAAAATTGAAATTGGTACTGCGATTTATGCTGTTAAAACTGTTGTGGAAAATTTAAGGACATTCAACTCATAACAAGGTGAATGAGGAGTCATGAAAATATCCGACTTAAAAAAGTTAATAATCACCTTATAATCTGAGAAATGGTCCTTTGGATGGATATTAAACTATTTAAATAGTATTAGGTAATTCTGCTTCTCTGTTTTTTAAAACACCTCTATATTTTTCCAGTAATTCCTGGTTTTGATGTTTTGGGTATTCCCCCATTATATAAAGTGTTATATCAAGCGCCAATTTTTGATTTGAAGATTTTACTTCCATCGTCCCATTATTCCAAAGAATTCCATTAAGGGGACTTTCAGGCATAATGAAACTAATTGATGCAAGTTTCTTTTTCAACACCAATAAACCCTTTTCTTTCTTACTAAAATGCACATAGAGACCTGCAATTAATTTTAGACCGATTGGTCTAAAAAGCATATAATTGTTGTTCCTTCTTGCTTCCTCAATCGAAAGTTCTTGTTTTATAAAAAAATCCTGGTATTCTTTAACCGATTCTATTAAATAATCATAAAATGATTCAACGATTTTATAAAATGCTATTACATTTTCTTCATCCCATTCCTTTGTTGCTGGTTTCTTTGTGAAAAGTTTTCTTAGGACTTTATTGGTATTGTTAATTCCAAGTAGATTAGTGAAGTGTTTAAAATCATTATTTTCCAGCTTTGCACTTTCTGTCAATGAAATTAGTGCTCCATTTTTAAAGTGCTTGTAATTTGCATAAATTCTTCTTGTGACAATTGCATTTAGGTTTTCTTCATCTACTTTTATTTTATCTCCTTCAGCAACGGGTTTAGCATTGTTATTAATATCAGAAAACAGTTTTCTGGTGGTTTTTCTTCCTAAATCATCATCAATGTGTGCAATAAAAATAACAGGGAACTTATCATCCTTTAACCTTCTTTTTTCTTGTTCCTTTTTCTTTTCCTTTTCATAGGCAATTTGGATACCAGCAACCCTATGTTGCCCATCAACGGCAAACATTTCCTCATCTCCTACAAATTCTAAAAGTCCAATAGAATGATTATAAGGTTCAACCTCACCTCCTTCACTAATCTCATTAATTTTACTATCAATTTGAAATTCATGCCAACGGGGAATACTATTGAAAACTCCAATGATAATTGAATTAAAAAATCTATGTTCATCAGTAAGTAGATATTGAGCTATTTTTCTCCTTCTATCTTTCAAATCACGTTGAAGAATTTTATCTAAGTTCGCATTTTCACGATACTTTTTATCCGTTTGAACTCTTGTGGCAATTTCAGTAACATCCATCGCTGATATATAAACTACCCATTCACCCATCAAAGAACGGATACATGGAAGGATTAACTTTTTTTTCATTTTAGTAAAATTATAGCCCGGCATTCCAGGCAGATTGTGCAGCTTTTGTATCTGGTTCAAAATCTCTTTTTCCGAACTTGGGGTAATAGAATTCATGCAAAGTTGATTCTAATTTTTCTAGGTCTTGGTATTTTCCTTTAAATAATGCATATCTAATATAAACATGGTCATAATATAACTGTAACATCATATGAATGTTATTCCTAAGCTTTATTTTGCTAATTAAAAAATAATCCATCAATCTTTCCTTAAGGGGCCTTGCTGACCCATGTTCACCTGAAATTCCAACATACATAACATGTTGTGGCATTTCTAATAATAAATGTTCAGGCCTAACATACATGATATATATCCCTATATCATTTGTTTTAATTATTTTTTCAAAATTTGGATGTTCTGAATATTTATAATACTCACTCCAAATTAAAGGTTTGATTTCGGCAGTTTTACTATTGCTCCAAAATGGATCAATTCTAATTGAGTGCGAATACAATTTATGTCTATCCTTAAAGGGATAGCTATTATATCGGGCTACATCATTTCTGATGTCTGCATCCAATAAATCTAATGTTGCTTGCGTAATCATCCAGAAAATTATTTTATGCCTTGAAAAGTTCAGCGATTTTATATTCTTTTAAATTACTAATAAGTTGGTATTTTTGAATTTTTTCCATACTGGTCTTCAATGTTTGTAAATCATGTTCTCCAATACCTAGAAATTTCTGCATCATCTTCACATTCACTTTATCCTTAATGTCAAAGAGAAAAACAGTTTCACACATGCTACTGAAATCGAAAGAGGGTTGATTAAACTCTTCAATTCCCTGGGAAAGCAAAACAATTGAAACCCCCTTTGATCGAATTTCCCGAAGTATCTTTTCTAAAAGATCCTGGGACTTTTTTTCCTTGAAAATAGTGTGAGCTTCATCAATAAGTAACACATATCGCATTCCCTGGTAATTCTCCTCAATTGGAGCATTATCCATGTTCATGAATGTGTTGTAAATATAATTTATAATGAGGAATACGGATGTAAAGCGTACATTTCGCGGTAAATCCCCTGACAGACTGAGGTAATAATTCTTGTTCAGGAAACTATTATTAATATCTGCTTGCTTTTCAAACAAATCAAGCTCACTTAGACTCTGCAGAATCTCTTTCAACGTGCTGGCCTTTTCACCTTCAACTTCTATCACCCTGTCATAAATTTGCTTGAATGATGGATATTGTCCGTTTTTCATTGAATTAAAGACATCACGGGTGGCATCTTTCAAGGTCTGTTGTTGATTTTTACCGATGCCGCTATAACTCGTAATGATGTCCACGAACTTGCTGATACCCATTATTCTATTCTTTTCATTGACATTGTCAATGAAGGACATCGGATTGATTGGAAATGGTTTATAGGGCGCTTTAATTAGTTCAGTTTTTGTAGAATCAAAAAAAGCTTGATTTTTCTTTTCGTCCTCATTAGAAATTCCTTTGAAGTCCAGAAAAATGAAGTTAACCTCGCCTTTTGTCTGAATCGCAATCTGTTTAAGGAAATTGTTTGCGAAGTATGTTTTGCCAGTTCCTGTATTGCCCGCAACGGCAACATGAGCATTATTATGGATGGAAGTATCATTGATGTTGAAGAAAATATCTTCATCCTCAAATGATTTTCCAACTAATATCCTGATGGGATTCGCATAGTAATCTTTATTTGTGATTCGTGTTCGCCTGGTTAATTCATCAAAAATGATAGCATCGTTCGAAACATCATTTTCTTCTAATTTTTCAATCCCCCGTTCAATGTTTTCTAATAAAAAATCGAGCCCGGAATAGTTTTTATTTTCCTCAAAAAGCCTATTCATCAAAGTTAGGCCATGATCAATATGCATTTTTATATATTTACCAATATCCTTATCCGATCGGTATAGGTTATAATGCTGGCAAATCAAAGCCATATAATAGTCGCGATATTTCCCAAATAAAATATCATCTTTGTATTCCTTCCCCTTGCTGTCAAATAAATCCTGTTCTAAATTCAGTTTTATCCCCCTTGAAATAGAGTAGGAAAAAGCGATTCTCGACACATAATTTTCAGTACCGAGGTTTAGTTTTCGAGTAAGTTCTTGAACGACAACTTTGTTGGCTTCAGATGTTCTAATGTTAATCAGCATGGTTATACATTCGATTGTAGGTGTTAAAAAAGTCTTTGGGTTCAAGTACTAAAAATTCACTCTTATCTTCATGCAAATTATTAATAAGATAGGTTTGAGCAATATGTTGAGACAAAATATTATATTCTTTTTCAGTTAGTTCCTTATTAATTAGCGGGAATATTACAACCTGATCGGAAATATTTGGGTAAAAATATTTGATGATATTCTCAGCATGCTGTTCATCAAATTTTTGCATAGGAGAATCGATGAAAACCGGGAATAATATATCGCTTTCCTCAACTAATCCCCTGAGCAACGCAGTTGCATACATCTGCTGTTCGCCTTTACTCAGTGATTCCTTTTTTATTTCTTCCCCTCTGTTATTCTTCAAAATTATATCAATATCATCGCCAATAATTTCAACCTCAACTTTTTTAATAAAGCCCTTTTTGTGCATTAAGGTTTCAAGCCCTTTAAGGATTTGTTCCTCCAATGACTGCTTCTTCTGGGCTTTGAATTTGCCAATGATCTCTTTAAGATTGATGATATTTCGTGCTATTACTGTATCTTTCTCTTTGTTTTTTTCTGAAACGCTCAATTTTCTTGAAAGCTCCTCAATCCGCTTCCCTTTCTGGGTTTTTTCATTTGTATATTCCCCGATTTCCCGATTTAATGAATCAATTGTATCATCAATGTGAATTATTTCTTTATCCAATAGCTCTTTGTGCTTTCTATATTCTGAAATGATTGGATCTTCTTGATTGGCCTCAGCATCTTTAAGCTTTCTCCGAATGGTACCAAGTTCATTTCTTGTTTGAATGTTATCCCCGTTAATTCTTTTAAACGACTCTCGAAATGAAAGTTTAATATTACTCAGGACTGCGGACAATTCATTTCTTTCCGACTCTGAAAATTCATGAATGGTTTTGAAATCTTCTGGTAGGGAGGGTGTATCAGCGAAAAAGTGTTTACGGATTAGTTTCTCGAAAGTTTCTGCATAAAATTTATGTACCTGATGGTCTATGGCCAAAAGTGGTGGTTTAGGTATATTTAATAAATCTGTAAGTATCTTATTTGTAACACCCCGCACGTTTTCATCCTTAAACTGTGCCGCTTTAAAATTCGCCTCATTTTCCAATTGAATATTAACCTCTAAAAATTTTTCCCCGGCAATAGCAAATGGTATAATATCGTATGACTCTTTTAATTCGTTTTGTAATTCTGTCTGTTTATGTGTCAATTCTTCTTCCAACGACCTGAGTTTCTGTAACTCTTCAACTGTAATTAAACTGCCAGCTTTAATCAATTTTTCCTGAATATCCCTCGATTCCTTATTCTTCTCGTTTCGTTGCTCTCGTAACTCTAAAATTGTATTTTCATTTTCCTGGATAAGGTTTTCATATTTAATTACGTCTGCTTTAAGTTGTTCCAATAAATTTCGTTCGGTGACACTGGCGGATTCCTGTCGGACTTTAAGTTGGAGATTTTCCAACTCTGTCTTCATATCTTCATACTTCTTAATACCGAGCACTTCCGCATAAGCCATACTGAGTTTCCTACGCTGTTCTGTAGTACTTACTTCTGCCAGATTTACAATTTTTTCCGCATCAAAAAAGAAAAACTTTGCAATTTCAATTGGCATGATAAATTCGCGAATGAAAATTTCGGGGCCAACTTCCTTAGCCAATTCACTTGGATATCCATCGATAAGTACTTCTACCTCATCTGCAACACTTGTTTTTGCATTATAGCTTCTTGTTATTACTATATTTTGGCAAGGGACTTCAGGAATATTAAGATCTGTAAAAGTAATCGAAACATGAAAGTTGTGGTCTTCTTCTAATCGAGCTAACCGGTTTAATGAATTTGCAATATATTTGTTATAGCCGCCTTGATCTGCAATTTCCTTTTTATATAAATCATCAACCTCTTGCATGTTTCTTCCATATAGGCACCATACAAGGGACATTAAAAACGTTGTTTTACCAAACCCATTCCGCCCACTTATGATAAAGATATTCTCTTTCCCCTTTGAAGTGAGATCAATCTTGTTTGATCCTTTGTAGATCCGGAAGTTATACAGTTCTATTTCTTTAATGGTCATGGTGGTACTTTAGCTTTGATTTCTTTTTTCTTCGATAAATTGATCAATGCGGTTTTCAATATCCGCTTGCAATCCCCTCTTCCGGATCATGAGAGTTTTTGTTTTTTGTAAGGCCAAAAGGTCTTGAATTAGTTCAACATCTTTAGGTTCCTCCTGGCAACTTTTCTTTAACAGATCTGTCTCTTGCTTGAATTTTTCTTCTTGTTTGCTCATATCAAGTTTTGTTTTGAAGATGCGATTATAAATATCCGAGACTCTGGTTTTAAAAAAGCTATCACGGAACCAATGATACTGAATCAGAACCATCTCCTGATGAGTGATCAGTTCAATTCCTTCTGACTTTTGGATTTCCTTCTGCGCTTTGAGTATGCGTTTTAGGATTTCCACACGGGTTTCAAATTTATATGGTCCCCAAAACCTATCATGAATCTTTCCATCTCTCCTTTTTCTTTCTCGATAAATTTCAGGGTTGTCCCTTGTTTCAATTAAAAAACTTCTTATTTCCATCAGGGGAGCCATCCACTCTTCACCATTTTCAATCAGCCCCTCCATACTTTTATCTTTATTTACAACCGTACATACCCAACAACCAAATCTACTGTTTCCGCAACTTGGGGTAGTATCATCAATAACAAGTGGACAATCTCCTGAGTTTGCGTTTCTGTATAATGTTACAAGCTCTTTATGATTTCCACTCCAGGGTGGAGATACCTGGTTCAAATATTGCCAAAGTTCATTTGTGGTGACATCTTTAATTGGGGCAAACACGTAAGCATTAGCAAGTTGGTGCTTGCGTAGCCGCTTTCCATAGATTGCATGTTTTTTTATTGAGGCAGCCCGGGTTGAACTTTCGTCACTTCTTGTTCCAAGTAAGATCACAACTTCACCTTTTTCGCTGACTTTCTCCTGTATGAAACGTGTAGTAGGATTTATCTTTAATCGTTCAGTGCACCACCGATAGAATTTATTCGGAGCTGGATATCCTTTGCCAATCAGACGTACCCAAAATGCATCTTCAAACTTAGGAATTGTCTGAACTACTATAAGAGGTATTTGTTGTTGATTTGCAGCTTTTTGAATTTTCAGCAATGTTATACTAATAAATTTGACAATCCTGGGGTTTTCAACCAAAGTATCGTTACAAACCACATAGATTTGCCGGGTAAGGAGGATCGGGTCTAATTTCCTCAATGCGTTCCAAACAACCTGAAGCAGCATCGTACTATCTTTTCCTCCGCTAAAACCAATTATCCATGGACGATCTGGATTTTCATCATAAAGATATTGATCAATAATTTCGTTTTCGAGAAATTTCAGATTGAAAGGCATAGGTTATGATCAGTTTATGGACAGTCATGAAACTTGTTTCCGCTATTTCACGATCAGCAAATTAAAATAACTACAGATTATTAAGTATTTACGAACTACTTAAGCCTTTTTGTTTTAAAAAACCAAATAGAAATTACTTTTGTCAAAGATAGTAAAATACAAAACATTGGTATAAATATCCTTCGAAATGAATTCATCCATTTTCGTATTTCCATGCTGTGGTTTCAATGGCAAAGATACAATCTGAAAGCAATTCACAACCATGATGGCATGCAGGATGTCCGTTACCTTGCTGTGGTTTCAATGTCAAAGATACAATCTGAAAGCAATTCACAACTGCTGGCATGATACGCTTTTTTAAGTGATTTTTGGTTGTTTTAACCGTTTTTCATGCAGGTTAGCCAATTTTCCAAAGCGCAATGATACTATGAGTTCATGTGGGATTACACAACATAGACCTGTCCTGTCAGTTTTTGTCTGGTTCTGTCAGGTTGAGTATAAAAAAGGTTGCGAAAATGTCGTACATTTGTGTTAATCAAAAGCAGGTTATGAAGACTTACATTGACACTTCGGTTTTTGGCGGGTATTTCGATAGCGAATTTGAAATTCCAACAAAACATTTTTTTATCGAAATTGATAAAGGTTATAAAATACCCATAGTATCAGACTTGACAGTCAAAGAGCTCACAGGGGCACCGGAGAAAGTCAAAGATTTATTTAATAAGTACATCAAAAAAATTGAACTGGTTACGGTTGAAGATGAAATGTATGAACTGGCAAATGATTATCTGAAGAATAAAGCATTGTCACCGAAATACATCTCAGATGCTCTGCATGTTGCCACAGCGACCATTCTGAAGATTGATGTGATCGTAAGCTGGAACTTTAAACACATTGTAAATTTGAACAGAATCAGAGTTTTCAATGGTATTAACATCAAAAACGGGTACAACCTGATTGAAATAAGAACCCCAAAAGAAGTTTTGAATTTTTAATCATAATTTATTAGATCATGGCACCAAAAACAGATAAATCAACAAGTTATGTTCAAACTTTGATAGAAATAAAAGACCAATTGAGTTTTAAATACTATCAAAATCAGGAACAATTAAAAAAGGAACTTCAAAGGATTCGTAAAGAATTCGGAATCAAGTCTGGCGAATTAATGAAACTTCCGCTTTAAAAGGGTGTGTTCAAATAAGTGTGTCACTTCCCTTTATTTGCATGGGATTCCCTGTTGGGGAATGACTGGAGGCTGCAGCCCTGCCATAAGATGCTGCCGGGTTATTCATTACCTTGTGACGGGGTGCAACTTCATCTTTTCAATTTTCATCAAACGGGAACGTAATTGTTCCCTCCTTTACTGGCTTTCCGTTTTCACCCAGATCCATCGTTTCACATCAACCTTACTTTCGATTTGCCGCTGAAGGCCGCCGGGCCACTGGTAAAAAAAATCGATCCCTGTCGCCCTCTCCACGCTGTCGATGGTAACAGCAAAGTGTTGCAGCGGCTCCTTTACATTGCGGTTTGGCATGATAAAGCCGATGCCCTTCGCGCCCGGTTCACGGTAATCGGCGATTACCTTGTAAAACGATGCAGGCACGGCAATTCTGCCATGGCCTATGGCGGGCATCCCCTTCGTGAAAACCGGCCCCGTTACCACGTAAACCGCGCTGCAGCCCACCGACCAGCAGCGAACCTGTTCTTCCAGCCTTTTCCATATTCCGCGGTTGAACCCGGGAACCTGCGGCGCGATATTCGAAAGATAGAATGACTCTGTCATGGTTGCTGCAGAATAGCACATATCCGCAGCAGCCGCCAGGTGCCCCATGTCGTAACCCGAGTTTTTATAATCGTCGGTGCTCATCGTGAAGGCGGCCAGCATGGGGTCGGGAACAAACCTGTTGCAACGTTTAACCACAGGCACGGTCTCCATGGCCGTCAGGTTGTATGCCACCCAGTCGGCCAGGTGCCAGGTTTTATTATACGACAGGGTATATCCGGTGTGTGTCACCACCACGCTGTTTTTACAGGGTTTCGGGGGCCCGGGGCGGATGGCTGTGTCATAACGGGGCAGGCAGAAACCGGTTGCAAGCAGTAAAAACAGTATTAAAAACCGAACCCGTTCCATTGATCCAAAGGTCGCCCCGCAGGGCTTCATGTTTTCCTTTTCCGGTGTTTTCATCTTACAGGTATTTTTATGCTTAATCGGTTTTGACATGAAAAGGTAATACGTTCATGGCGTTTTTTTTTAACATTTTTTAAAAAAATGCCAAAACACGTATTACCTTTTGCCTCCTTTCCCGATTAAGCAGTATTAACCCGGGGTGAAACCCGGACCTCCAGTTTTACTGTCTTTTTCCTTCATGATTTGAATTAACCGGACCCATGACAGGCAATTGTGTCTCCAATGGACATTAATGGAGATGCAATAGGGAAGCAATAGGGGATGAACAGGGTTGAACGGAGGATGAATGGAGCCGCAATACAGGACGAATGTTGAACCAATGAAGGAGGAATAGGGAATGAACGAAGAAATAAGGATCGTACCGTGTAAAAAGTTGTCAAAACACGAAATTCAGGGATTTCGCACGGAGACGCCCGGCAAAACAGCCGGCACTAGTTAAACAACAGAATATAACCAATTACCATTCAAAACTTTAAGACTATGATCCCCATTGATGCTTTTCCCTATGAGCTGAATCAGTTATTCAGCGAATACCAGGCTGCTTCATCCATCGTGATACTTTACAGAATGAAAGCAGAAAACAAAAGTCTTCCCCGGGAGACTGACCTGCAGGTTACAGGGGTGAACGGTTTCGGATCGGTGACTTTTTTCTCGCAATACCTTTCGGGGTTGGAAGCCGGCCTGCTGGACCGGCTTAAGGAGACCCTTGCAAAAATCGAGGTCAACGCCAGGCCGTTGTTCCTCAAACAGGCGATCTACAGGTGCAACCGGCTTTTAAGGACCTGTGCCCAGGTTGTTGCGGAACCTCATGCCAATGATCAGTCAGCCCAACCGATGGCACTGTTATGGCATTTTCGTCATGCCACATTCCTGAACGACCAGGGCCAGCCGGGCGACGAGGCCTTACGAAAAAAGCTCCTGCAAAGGACCTCCCGTTATGCCCACCAGTGGCAACACCACGTCACGGATTTAAAAGAGCAATTGGGCTACCTCGTCTGTTTAACAAACTACTTGCCCATGGTCAGTGTAGAGGAGTCTGAACCTGCACGCCGCGTGACAATCACCGTGCGTTGTACGGTAGAGGAACTGGCTGTATTCGGAAAGATGCTTTATAATGATCATGCGTTTGTCCAGATGAACAGGGCCCAATTTTGCAGGCTCATCGCCAATTTTTTCAGCACCACGCGCCAGGCGAAGATCAGTGAACACAGTTTCAGGAACCACTTTGATAATCCTTCGGCTGATGTTGTTGAGCGCATATGTGCGAAATTGGGCAGGATGATGAAAAATTCCCGGAAATTAAATCGTGAAAAGTAACATAACATTCAATATAACTGTACTTTAAACCAGGATGTATACACCTTCTTCCACTACCGCCGGCAGTTTCGGCAAACTAATTTTGTGGCACAAACCCTTAAAAACCACAAAATGAAAACAACATTGGATTACCGGAAAATCTTTGCGCGGATCGAGCAACGGCTCCTGCGCATCGAAGAGCAGCTCAGTCAGAAACCGCCGGTCAAACTGAATTGGCTCGAATCGCCTGACATCTGCCAGATGCTGCACATCTCCAAACGGACGCTGTCACATTACCGTGAATCGGGTCTGATCCCTTACAGTAAAATGGGAGGGAAGGTCTATTACCGGCTTTCCGATATTGAAAACTTCCTGGCCGCCCACCTGGTCAGCAAAAAACAGGCATCATGAACTCCCGGACAAACATTGCCGGCATGAGCTTGTCGCAGCTGCTCTCCATCGCCGGCTTCATCATCGGGTGTGTCACGATCTGGATTCACCTCGAGATTCGGATTGCCGAGATCAACGTTGACCTGGCCAACCTCAAGCAGGAGATGATCATGCACAAGGCTGAAAACAGGCAGGATTTCGAATCGCTGCGGAGTGATATCAACAGGACGTCGAAGGAGATACTGGTGAAAGTGGATGAGATGGAGGTTTATTTGAGGAATAGGAGGTAGCGAGGTAGCGAGGTAGCGAAATGAAAAAAAAAATCTAAAATATTTGTACAAATCAATCGATTCCGGCCGGGATCACAGTTATTCACTTTTTAAATTTTAAAATTATGTCAACTTCAACAAAATTGAGAAAGACCTACAGCGGGATCTTCGGGAACCAGGTGGTCTTAAAAAATGTCAAAAGCAACAGCGTGATGACGATGAAGCCGCTGAAACCAGCGAAGGAACTTTCGGTAAAACAACTTGTTGCCCGTCAAAGGTTCCAGTGCGCGATCGATTATGCCAGGAGAATGATGCAGGATCCGGTCCTGCTTGCCAAATACAAGGCAAAGGCGGGCCCCGGCAAAACAGCATTCCGGCTGGCGGTCAAAGATTTCATGAACCCGCCGATGGTACTTGAGATCGACGCTTCAGGGTATCATGGCAACGCGGGGGAGGTTATCAGTGTCAAAGCCCTCGACGATTTTGAGCTGGCCTCGGTGCGGGTGAATATCACCGCCGCCGACGGAACCCTGGTCGAGGAGGGCGACTGCCTGCTGAACCTTCCCGCAGTCAGGTACCATTACACAGCCACTGTTCAGGTTACGGATATCACGGGGGCAACCATCACGGCCATTGCCCGGGATCTGCCGGACAATGCAACTGAACTCACCGTCGCCCTGTAGCAGGGAGCAAAGTTTATTTTATTAACGCAAGGGGAATCAAAAGGGGTTCCCCTTTTTTTTTGATTTGCAGCGAACAAGGACCGGTATCCGGTTTTTTATCATTTGCATAACAAATTGCTTCGATACAACATCTGAAGAGTTTCTTAAATATTGCAGGTCGTTTTCGATGCGGTTCCATATATGGAGTTTAAAATAGCTAGAATTTAGCATACAATTGGTTGATAATAAATACATAACAAATTTATTCCCTCCCGGGAGAAAAAAGTTGGAAATAAATCAAAAAATTGTATTTTTGAGATGTTATATTGTTTTAATGTTTCTCGTTCAATTGTCTTTTATAATTCATTGATGAGCGCCATTGAAGATATCGTTTTTTTGCTGGGCGGTTGCGATCTCGAGATGTCGGAGATCAGGCAGATGCTTAAGAATTACAGGCAGTCAGACAACCCGGAATACCATATAGGATATCTGGATAAAGATCTTCAATGGGGAGCGCGGTTAAGCAGTTACCGGGAGTTGATCCCGGGAATAAAAGCCAAAAAAATTATTGGGGTTGAAATTACGGAGGATATTCCACTCCCGCCGAATTATAGCGGTATTGACCACCATGGGGACAAGTCCGCACTGTCTTCCTCGATTGAGCAGGTGGCCAATCTCCTGCACCTCACGTTAACGCGGTATCAAACACTGATTGCGATCAACGACCGCGCCTATATCCCGGGGATGGTGGCCTATGGTGCAACGGCAGATGAAATATCAAACATCAGGAAAGCCGACCGGCGCGAACAGGGCGTGACCGTGACGGACGAGCAACTGGCAGAACAATCCATTCATCATCACAGTTATATTAAATCCGGCGTAACGGTGGTCAACTCGTTAACGGAGAAATTTTCGGCGGTGACTGACCTGCTTTTCCCCTATTCCTCATTACTTGTTTACAATGACAACGCGTTGGTATATTACGGTTTAAATGCCGGGAAACTCACCAACCTGTTTACCGGATTAACCTCAGAGTGCCTGGCTTATTCCGGCGGCGGGATGAATGGTTTTATGGGTATTACCGCGCAAGGCCTCCTTTCGTACCCTGATAAAGAACCTTTAATAACCATGATCATTAATGCCGTACATCATGAGTGAGCGAGCGCTTTACAGCTACCATGTATTTCTGTTCCCATTCCAGTGGTATTTCACGGGTGTTGAAATGAAGAACAAAACCCTGGAAGAACGTACCTGCCTGGATCGCCTTGTCAATTTATTTAAAGGAACTAAATGGATCAACAAACCATATAAGACCGACACGGTTTTAAATTACAACGAGTACAACTATTTTTATGATATGGCCAGGAAGGCCCTGTTTGACGAGGAGAAAGACAAGGACAAGGACAAGGGCAAGGACAAAGACAAAAATGAAGCCCTGCTGGCGAATCTCTTTTATGAAATTCCTGCAGACACATACAGGTATAGTTTTAAAGTGTGTACCGACGGCAGGAATAATGTGTACAAAGAATATTCCCTCCACATAGATTCCATTATCCTGCATTTGTATTCCACCGGCGTGGGGGTGCTGTCGTTTCACCTGAATAACCGGCTTAAACATCAGAGCGGCAGCGACGATATCCTGAATATCAACCAGGCAGGGAGGCGGCTTTATCCCCCGTTTTTCGCCATGGACAGCAAGTTTGTCGGCACCCAGGAACAATTCGGAATCAATGATTTTTCTGCCGGTCTTGACATCACCATGAAAAAAGAACTTGCCAGAGAATTCAGGGTGATCGCCGATGAAGGTACCGAGGATTTCGAGACATACCGGCGGCCTGAGGGGTTTGCATCCAATCCCTTCCAGTTGCCCGCCCACCTGAAATTCCTACTGAGGGGGATTCCCCTTACCGTTGACAAGACGGAGACCGAACTTCCTGAAACCAGGGTATTTTTATCTCCCCTGCTTGATGACCGGATGTTCGTGATCTGCTGGTATGGCAATGACGAGATCATCAAGGAGCTACACGCAAACCCGACAGACCATTGCAAGGATAAGGTTGGCCAGCTTACCTACCTTCAATCGGACTGGTGGTATAAGTTCATGTTTAACGACCAAAAAGACAATACCTGCCAGAATCAGCTCATGATGCGCAACCTGATCCGCAAGCACACCTATACCCGCTGGAGCGACTACGGGACTTTTTATGGTGTGAACCGCTATTCTTTCGTTTGCCTTACTGCAGAACTTCCATCCTTGCGCGGGAATAACGCTGCTTTCATTGTCAACCACATGCAAACCATGTACTACAAACTCTGCGAATTGTGCCTGGTGCAGCGTGCCTGTATCCTGAGATTTTCGGATGAGGTAGCCAGGATATCTGCCATGGAAGACGAGCATGTTTCAGAACAGGTGAGCAACCTTTACAAACAATACCTACGTTTTGTAAACCGCGTTTATTTTCGTGAAGTTACCGCGCAGGAACAGGGCATCGAACTGTATAACATGATGCAGGAGCACATGCAGATCGAGCGGAACGTGAAAGACCTCGACCAGGAGATAGAGGAGTTGCACAGTTACATCACGCTGGTTGAAGATCAGAAGCAAAGCCGGAATATCGAGTTGCTGACCATTATCGGGGCGCTTTTTATTTTGCCGACGTTTATTATCAGTTTTGTGGGGATGATCATCTATCCTCCTTTGCTGGCCGAAAAACAGATGAATCTGCAAAATCCGCTTTGGTTGTTACTGCCCCTGGCGCTTGGGCCTTTGATATACCTGTTTATTGCCCGGCGACGAAAAAGCAAACGGAGCGTGCTTGTTTTTCTGTACGGCCTTGTTATCCTGACATTAATTTTCTCCATTATATACCGATTTACCATTCAATGTCACTAGTTAACAGACGACACTCATGAAAAATTCCAATCATCTGAATTACCTGTGGGGAGGCATCATTCTGCTGATCATCCTCTCAATATTGGTTGTCTTCATTCCCGGCAACAAGTTTTTCTCTAATCAAGGCAGCGGTGATATTTCTGCTTGGTTCTTTGGCATTTGCCAGGTGATTCTGTTATCCGGATTGCTTCTTTACGCCTTCTGCCTGACTAAAATCTGGTTTAAGCACCTGGTATCCTGCCAAACTCAAAAAGAAAAGGATAAAGAAAACGCGTTGCGGCAAACACAGCTACAGGGTGATATAAATCAGCGAAAGGCATATGAATTGGAACGGGACAGGGTAAATGATTTGTTCAGGATGATTGAGATTTCAAAAAGTAAACCAGAAGTTGTTGAAAAGTTTACTGACGTTGAAGAGCAATCTAATCCGTTGAAGACTACACATGTTAAAGAAAGCAACTCGAAGTCTGACGAATTGGATATCTCCAGGGTTGCTGAGTTAATGGTGGTTTATAAGAAAGCAATACTGAAACAATAAAATATTATTTTATGTATCGACTTGATTTTACCCTGAGACAGCACACACCACTGATTCATTTTCAGCATGATCAGGCAGGTGCCTCATTAAGAGCAACAGAAATAAAGCCTAAGTTGGATAAATTTCTAATTAAGAACTTATTTAAGAATGACTTTGATGTTTTCAAAAAATTTATCGTTGGTTTTTCGACGAATTCTGAAAATGAATATAGAAAGGATTTTGAAACAAAGGGTTTGCCTCTTAATTTTAAACTATTGATTCGTTCGAATTCAGGAACCAGTATGAAAATTGGGTTTCCAAAACAAAGAAGGAATGGAGAGGTCTATTGGGACCCTCAATTTCCTTGTTTTTTTGGGAATATGGGAGGAGGAGAACCCCAAAAACTTAAACAGTTTGTTCATGACGATGACGAGATCCTTTGTACAATTGTTATTCCAGACCCATTGCTAATCCAATATTTTGAGGAATCCGAAGAATTATTTTGTTCATTTTTTTTAAAAAACAATTTTGGGAATAGACAAGACAAGGGGTTTGGAAGCTACGCAATTACTGAATTCAATGGGAGAAAGACGGACTATGAACTTTCGTCAAGTTTGTATTTCGAGTGCGAAAATCAGCATGAAATTCCTGATAAATTTATTAGTATTCTGGACAGAAATGGATATAATACACAGGAAAAGAAAGAATGGATTTACAACTATTTTTCATTATTTGAAAGCATTGATCTTTTTTACAGGACATTAAGAGGTGGAATTAATATTCCCGGGTTATATTTCAAGTCATTAATGTTTTTCTATGCCAGGGCTCTTGAACCAAAGCAACAGTGGGATAAAAAGACAATCAGACAACATTTTTATTCCGAGCATCCATTATATGAACAAATACTTAGAAGAAGACGGGACCCTGACGGGACGGTCAACTACGAACCTGGGGGAAGTTATAAGTCTGATAATTTTTTATTCCGTGATTTACTTGGATTAGCTTCTAAACAATCATGGAAATATTATGATGAAGATACGATATCTAAAATGGCTGTTAGTAATGGGGGTGATGAACTTCAGCGGTTCAAGAGTCCAATTACTTTTAAGCCTGTATTTAATGACAATAGGTTTAAAGTTTATATTTTGACCGACTCCATCCCTTCCATATATCTTGGTGCAAAAGTGGAAATTAAGAGTTCCTTGTTTAATAAGGAGGATGATCCATTGATACTCAAGGTGCCTGATTCATTCCCTGTTAAATCTTATATAAAATGGGCTGTTAATTTCTATTCCTCCAACAAAATGCATATTGCTAATAAAACTGCCGAAGAATCATTGGAAATGAGTGTTATAGATAATATTTATCATCAACTTTATAATCAAATTACAAAAAAATGAGTACATATTTCGCCCTTACCATAGGCCCTATTTACGAAACTATCTCAAGCGCCCGAACAACCCGGGAAATGTGGGCTTCCAGCTATATGTTTTCTTATATTATAAAACATCTTGTTGAAGATTTAAAAAATGAAGGAATGGATATTCTGTTGCCATGTCCCGACTTTGTGCATACGCGCAATTACGTGGGAGCAGGGATATATCCCGACAGGATTATTGCAAAATCAAATTGCACCCAGGAAAATGTTCATAAGATCATAGATGAAATTTTGAAGCGTTTTGCTGAGAACATAATGCACCATTTAGATAAAAAGAACCATTTGATTTCCCATTCGTTCAGCGTTAATGGTTCAGCGAGTCAACAGGACGGAATTCTGGACTACCTTCAACGATATATACGAGTATATTACATATGTAAGGAACTTGATGAAAATAAAGACAATATCATCAATTCGCTTTATCCGTTCCTGGATTCATTGGAATTAACACCCAGGGTGCTTCAAACAGAAAATTTCCCAGAAACAACCTATATTCGGCTTTTAGAAAATTCGTTTTCCAAGGCACACATCCGGATTTCTCCGTTACGTCTTTTTACCGATTTGGTGAACAGTTCATTTTTAATCGATGACGGGCTGGGTACCGCTGAGGAAAGAAGGCGCCTCGTGTTACCTCCAAAAAGAAATTTCAGTACGTTAAATGAAATAGCAACAGTTGAACTAAAACAAATAAACCCTGACAGTTATAAAGAATTCGAGGATGCTGTCCAGGACGAAATAAACGAAACATGGCAGGTGGAAATTGAAAAAGACCGGATTTCTTCGGTGGAAGGAAAAACAGAATTTGACAACATCCAGATTCTAAGAAATAAGTTTGGTGACAAGTTTAAAACCTATCATAACTACATGGCCATAGTTCATGCTGATGGTGACAATGTTGGAAAAATTATTAAGAGCATGACAAATGTGAGAGATTCACAAAACAACATAGTAAACCAGGAGGTAGCCTTAAAAGCTTTCAGCAAAATACTTACTAACTATTCAATCGATGCCACTAAACTGATCGCCGATTACGGTGCAACACCTGTATATATTGGAGGTGATGACCTGTTTTTCTTTGCTCCTGTTGCCAGTTTGAAAAAAAGCACCAACCAATGGATGAATATTTTCGACCTGATATCGGAACTCGATATCCTGTTCAATTCAAAAATTCGCGATCAAACGGAATACCAGTATGGGTTGCCTGCGGATAAACAACCATCCCTGTCGTATGGCATATCCATCACTTACAGGAAGTTCCCGTTGTATGAAGCAAGGAATATTTCGTATTTCCTTATGAAATATACGGCAAAAGAGAAAATGAAGAGAAATGCGATTGGTATTACCCTTTTGAAAAGCAGTGGTCACGACATATCCTTTGAAATTTCCAAAAAGCAACCGGAAGTTTTTATAAAATTTCTGACACTCATCCAGTCCCGGATAAATACAAAAGAAAATTTCATCAACAGCATAACGTACAAACTTGCTTCGCTTAAAGAAATATTGATACAAATCAGCGGCAATCAAGACCGTTTAAGGAGTTTTTTCAAAAACAACTTCAATGAGAACTACAATGCAAATAAAACATTCTATGAAGCGCTGGAAGACTTTATTTTAAACATGTCTGTCCAAAATCTTCCTGCTACTTTGCTCAGTGAGGATAACTATTCGCTCCTGTATGGAACATTGAGGTACATCCATTTTTTAAGAAGTAACGAAAAAGAATAGTCCTATGATCTACAATATTACCTTAAAACCAGTATCCCCCTTTTTCTGGGGAACGGAACAAGTGTCGGAGTTGGGCAATAAACGCAGCTACTATCTTCAGTCAGCGCTATATCCTCAACAAACAGCCATTTTGGGAATGCTGCGTTATCAGGCTCTCGCCCAACATGGGTTATTGGCTGTCGGTGACAGCAAAATTCCTGAGGGCGGGACAGAACTGATCGGAGCTAATAGTTTCAACCCACAGAATGTCGATGGATATGGTGCCATTGGTAAAATTTCACCGGTTCAGTTAAAAAGGGGCGAAAGCTGGTTCCTGTTACGGGATCGTGAACTTTTCCCTTTTACAGATGACGATATATGTCCGGTGCGAGTTCCGAGACTTGAGTCAAAACATAAATCAACTAATGAATTTATTCAAACAGTTGTACCCATGGACTATTTTTCGAGACTAATATATCTGAAAGAAATTGAAAAACCTAAAAGTGATGTTGAGCCCTGGATCGAAAAAAATGAATTTGAGGCATGGCTGATAGAACAAGACCATAGAATAGCTGAAACGGATTTTTTACCACCTAATGATTTTTCAGGGTTTGCTAATCCCGTGAAAATAATCATCCAGGAAACAGGTCGCGTAGGGATTGAGAAGTCGTGGGATAGCAACACTAAATCAAATGCCTATTATAAACAGTTTTTCCGAGAATTGACCGAAACAGGGGATATCAAAAAAAATGGCATGCCTGCAATAAGGCAGAAAATTATTTTGAATGGCGCATGGGAATTTTCATTTCAGGTAGAGTGGGACTTAACTACCGGATTTAATTTTGATACTACAGAACGGTTTATTACTATGGGAGGGGAACAGTCAGTTTTCCAAATGTCTTCAATCCCTGCCGAAACTTCTGTCACAATATCTCCAAAGGTTCAAATTCAAAAATTAGACAAGGATGAAGTATATAAACTACTGCTCATCAGCGACACGTATATCAGTAACGAAGAAAAATTCTATAAACTGCCTTTATTCGTAAACGCGGCAATTACAAAATTCCGCAACTTCATTTCAAAAACCGGTTCTACAAAATGGTTCAATGTCAAAGGTGAACGAAAATCAGGCTTTGGCCAATCAACCCCTTCTTACCTGCTGAAAAGAGGATCAGTATTTTATTTTGCAGATGAAGCTTCACTTCGGGAGGCCATAGGTTTAATAGATGCCGAAAATTCTTTCCAGGCAATCGGATATAATTATTATAAAATTGAAACTGAAAAATACCATCAATCATGACAGTCCCAAATCCTGAATTCAATTACAAGGTGGCAGTATTTACCATTACTGCAAAAACGAACCTTCATGTGGGCAGTGGCTCGCAAAATTATGGAATCATCGACAACCTCGTTCAACGGGACCCCTTGACCGGATTTCCCTGTATTTACAGTTCAAGTCTGAAAGGCGCAATCAGGGAGTACTTCCGGCACCAACTTAAACACGATGCAACCTGGACTAAAATTGAAGCTGAAACCTTTCTTTTTCATGTTTTTGGTTTCGACAGGTCTGATGCTCATGAAAATGACGAGACCGCGCCTGACGATTCAAAAAAGGCAGCTGTCAGGCAGCAGCCGGCCAAATACAGGTTTTTACAGGCCGACCTTCTTAGTTTGCCGGTGCGGAGTGACCGGAGACTTTTTTATCGGACCACTTGTCCTTACCTGATTTTAAACCTGAAAAAATCACTGGAATTGTACAAATATAAATTGGGAGAGGCCTACTTCAATGTATTGGATCAAATCAATGATACTTTACTACAGGATGCTAAAGCCATTCAATTTGACACTGGCTCTTCGGTTCTGGAAGATGCTGACATTAAGGCAGATCATATACCGGCAATTATCGGATTGGCTAAACTGAATGAAATTGCAGGCAATGAATTGGCAATTGCACGAGACACGGAGTTCGCCGAATTGATAAGCGATTTTCACTTGCCGGTAATCGCAAGGAATAACCTGACCGACGGGCGGAGTTCCAACCTTTGGTACGAGCAGGTATTGCCCTCTGAAACCCGCTTCTGGTTTGGCGTTTTGTATCCAGATAATGATCAGGAATTTGAAAAATTTGAAACAATACTTCAGGCTCATCCGGTTCAAATCGGTGCCAATGCCAGCATCGGCTACGGGTTTTGCTCAATCATAAAAGCCGATTGGCAGGATTCACCTAATACACCCGCGCTATGAAAGTCAACGATAAATATTTGACAGCAGCATATAAAGTGCTCGGAGCCAATGCTGGCGGCCTTTTAGCCGGTGGGAGAATCCCTTCTGTTTATAATGGATATGTTTCTGCATTTGGCGGCAGCATGGTCCAGCCTGGCTTCTATCCTGCCGTTTTATCTTACTATTCTGATGAGAAGAAAGGTAAGATAGCTGAATTGATTTATAAAATTTATCAGGAGGCAGAATTCCCCGCAACCAGGGTTTTTCCAAGCTTTCTTGATTTTGCAGAAGCCAATTCTAATAGCAGGCAGGTCAGGAATAATATAGCACAGTCTGTCATAGCACTGAAACTGGTTTTACGTACTTTCAGTTTTGAAAACGAAAATGAACAATTGTAAATATGGCAACATTTATCGAAAATAACCAGGGTTCAAATACCGGATGGTTATATTATAAGAATTACTATGGTGATGCCCTGAATGATGATGTTTTGATCACCCGGATCAATAACCAGATATTCAGAAAAGGAATTTTCGGAATTCCCAATGAAGTTAAAAACCATACAATAACTGCAGTAACGGTTTACCCGGGACTCATCATGGGAACAGGTTATACGCATGAAAATAAAGACAGCGAAGAAGCATTTAAAATTGGTTTTTTCTTTGACCATTCGTCAGGCATGCCTGTGATTACAGGGTCTTCGGTAAAAGGTATCCTACGCAGCGCATTTCCTCAGCGAGTGGTTATTCCGAAAAAGACAACGGCAAACCAGGTTGAAAAGGAAAGTTGGATTAGCGAAATTCTTCGGGAACTTTGTGATATCGAAGATGAGATAAATATTGATGAACTTGAACGTGAAATCTTTGATGGCGCATACAAAACACCCGATCCGGATAGCATTGGTCAAAACAAAATAAAGCATGTTCCTGTATATGAACGGGATATCTTTTTTGATGCGGTACCGGTAGCAATAACCGGAGATAATATAGGAACCTCCAGACAATTGTTTGGGTCGGATTACATTACTCCGCATAAAAACAAAGACAATCGTGTTGAACTAGATCCCTTCAGTAATCCAACACCGCTTAAGTTTTTAAAGATACTTCCGAAGGTGAAATTTGAATTTCGGTTTAAATTGGAAAACAGTATTGTCTTTCCTTCAATAACGGCAAAGGCCAAATTAATTTTGTTCAGCGAAATTTTAAGGACCCTGGGCATCGGTGCAAAAACCAATGTCGGTTACGGACAATTAGATATATCTGAGGAACCTGTATGATAAAAATCTCCACCTACCTCATCCAACCCTTCCTCCTATATGCTCAACCCTGTCCTTTCCTCCCCCGTCACGAATCCGAATGGCTCCGCATAACCATCAACCGCCTGTACAACACCAACAAAGGCCGACTTAGAAAAGCGGGCATCCGCACTGAACTGTTCCACAACCACGATGAAACGACCAGCCAAACCAAAACGCTCTACCCGCTGATCATCTATCACTACGTTGATTCAGGGTTCTATATTACCGGCATCAACGATGGGAGGGAGGCGTTGCGGGAGTTGATCGAATCAATCGACCACCCGGTTGAAATCGATCAGGATTTCATGCTGAAGTTCAAACTGATAAGGGAGGAGGAACTGGAGATCCTGAATACGGCTTCTATGCACCGTTACCGGCTTACCGACTGGCTGCCGCTCAATTCCGAAAATTATAAACGCTACCAGTCGCTTTCGCTGGTTGAGAAGATACAATTCCTTGAACTGATGCTGCGGAAGAATATCGTACATGATTTCGGCAAATTCCTGGAAGCTGACCTGTCTGAAACGCACGTTTCAATCATTTCAGCCGATAACCTGAAACGATCGTCGTTGCCATACAAAGGCCACGATTACCAACCGTTTACCATCGAATTCGAGGCGAATGCCATGCTGCCCGGCTTTATCACACTTGGAATCGGTAAAGCCTTTGGATTTGGGAGAGTTGACAGGATTGAAGGCAAATAGTGGGATTTACGATTTACGATTTACGATTTACGATTTACGATTTACGATTTACGATTTACGATTTACGATTTTGGAAGAAATAAGGGGGGGGAGTGAAAATTAACCGCTTATAAAATCTGATTTCAATGTCGCTCGACAGAGTTAAAACCATCGGTGACCTCGCATCATACATTTATATTGCGAAGCCTGAATTGATCAGCATGGACACGGAGAAGCTGTACCATGTTTTCCAGGTTAAAAAGAAGGCCGGGTCGGACGAAAAACGGACCATTGAAAGTCCGTACGGGAAACTAAAAGAGGCGCTGGCACGGCTTGCCGACGGTTTCCAGTGGCTCTATTTTGAACATAAGACCGATGCCGCTTACGGGTTTGTGCGCTCGTACGAGCACGATGCCGACAAACGCAATATCCTTTCCAACGCCACAGCGCATCTGGGCAGGGATTTTATGCTGAAAGTCGACTTCGACGACTTTTTTCACCAGGTCGACCTCGACAAACTTAAAAAACTGTTCAGCGACTACACCCTGTTTTCTTTCCTGCCCGAAACAGAGGAATTCCTCACGAAATTTGTCACCCTGCACGGACGGCTGCCTATGGGAAGCCCTGCGTCGCCGGTGCTGACCAATTTTGCCACCATCCTGCTCGACCATGAGTTGCTTAACTGGTGTCGGCAACACGCGATCGTGTACACGCGTTACGTGGATGACCTTACCTTCTCCGCAAAAAAACCGATCACCGAAGCTCATTTTGCGCATTTATCCTCCATTTTTGATTCGCACCGTTTCCGCATTGACCCGGAAAAAACCGTGTGGTACGGCGAAAAAGATGAAAAGGAGGTGACCGGGCTTATCGTCGGCGATACCATCTCCATCCCCGCCGATTACCTTGCCGACATTGAAAAAAACATTGAAAAACTGGGCCACGTATTTGCTTACGCCAACCGGTTCCCCGACTGGCGTATCCATGACTGGCTTGAAAAATTAAAGCAAACCATCCACGGGCAGATCGCCTTTGTGGGAAGCATTTACGGGAAGCATCACCCGATCTGTGAAAAACTGACGGACCTGTTGCACCGGGCCGTTGAACAGGTTGATTTTGAGGAGAGCATCAGCTGGAGGTATATTGGGTATGAGCTGCCGGGGTGAGAAAATGAATATTTAATATTGATCAATATTCGATCTTCCTTTCCTTGTTTAAAAGGTTGAAATATGCAAATCGTTCTCGATACGAGGGGGTTGGAGTTCAGTGTCAGGAACAAATGTTTCCTGATCGAGGCTGACAATGAATCGCGGATCATCCATCCCTCCAGGGTGAGCAGCGTACTGGTCACGGCCCCGTGCCGGATCAGCAGTCCGGCGCTGGTGCTGGCCGCGCAATCGGAAATTCCGGTGATCATATGCAACAACTGGGGGAAGCCCGAAGCGCGGATCTGGTCGCCGCGTTTTTGCAATATTGCCACGTTGCGCCGAAAGCAATACCTTTATTCAACGCATGTCAAAGCGATGGATTGGGCCTATAATATCATCCTGCAAAAAATTGAAGGGCAGAAGGCCAACCTGTCGTTTATGGCCGACCGGAAACCCACTATTGCTGCTGATGTAGAAAAGGCGCTGGGGGAGATCGCCAACCAGCTTTCGGGGATCCATTTTTCTGAAAGCGGTGATCCGCTGGTGACCAAGCAACGGCTGATGTTTGTGGAAGCCTTCACGGCCAGCCGTTACTGGCAACTGATCGGGTTGAAACTGCCGGAACCCTGGAATTTCGCGAACCGGGTAAAAAGGAATCCCGGCGATCCTTTCAACGCTTCGGTCAATTATTTATACGGGATGTTGCGCAACCATGTTGAGGGCGCGGTGCTGAGCATCGGCCTTGATCCGGGGCTGGGCATCATTCACCGCGACGGGTACAAAATGCCCTCGCTGGTTTTCGACATGATGGAGCCATTCAGGCCGGTAGTCGACCGTATATTGATTGACAACCTGCTTAGCGGCGAATTAAAAGTCAATTACCTGGAAGCGACCAAAACCGGCAACCTGATTTCCAAAGAGGGGCGGAAGCAGCTGATATCGTTGTTCAACGGGAAGCTGAAGGAGCGCGTGCGGTTCAGGGCGTCGGTTACCACCCTGCAAAATCACATCCTTACCGAAGTGAGTTACCTGAAAAAAAGAATCAACGATTTATGAGCCGGAACCGTATATTTTATATGCTGATGTACGACATCACGCACGACCGCACCCTGCAGAAGGTGGCGCGCAACCTCGAACAACACGGGTATATCCGTTTGAACTATTCGGTTTGGTTTGGCTGGTTCGATCCGAAGAAGAACCCGGTGCTGATGCAGAAGCTGAAGGAATTGCTGCGGAATCCGCTGGCAAAGGGTTCGCGGTTCTATTTTTTACCGATGCGCGACAAAGAGTTTGAGATGATCAGGCATCACAACGGACGGAAGGTAAAGTCGCTCGATTACTGGACCGGCGACCGTGCAACCGAATTTTTCTAGTTAATGCATAATATGGCCATATTGCAACCGGAAAATATTGCAGGAAACTTGCAAATATCAAGGATTTGTGTTTACCTTTGTGTTGCAGCGCGCGCTTAGGACTGAGGTCACTGAAACTTTTATCAACCTGGAGCAGGTCAGCCATTATATCCAGTTGCAGCGCGCGCTTAGGACTGAGGTCACTGAAACCCATGCCTTTTGTTGGGTCTTGAAGCATTTAATAAGTTGCAGCGCGCGCTTAGGACTGAGGTCACTGAAACTCTCTTTCTGAAAGATTCATATTTACCTGATGGTTGCAGCGCGCGCTTAGGACTGAGGTCACTGAAACCTTCAATCTGTGAATGAAGTATGGCGTGTTTTGGTTGCAGCGCGCGCTTAGGACTGAGGTCACTGAAACCAAGAGCTTTTTTAAATAACCAGATAAGATACGTTGGTTGCAGCGCGCGCTTAGGACTGAGGTCACTGAAACAAAGTTTCCATGGTTTTTGTTTTTTAGATATTTTGTTGCAGCGCGCGCTTAGGACTGAGGTCACTGAAACACCAGTTCCTGGAACTCTTTTGTTTCGAGGAAGTAGGTTGCAGCGCGCGCTTAGGACTGAGGTCACTGAAACTGTTGTTGTTGATTAAGGACAGTACTTTTTCGGTTGCAGCGCGCGCTTAGGACTGAGGTCACTGAAACTAACTAAGACATTACAAGGTGCTTACTGATAATCTGGTTGCAGCGCGCGCTTAGGACTGAGGTCACTGAAACTTTAATAAACAAACTGATATTTATATGTAAAATGTTGCAGCGCGCGCTTAGGACTGAGGTCACTGAAACTGATTGTGGCGACGCTGGCACCATATGATTTTTGTTGCAGCGCGCGCTTAGGACTGAGGTCACTGAAACCCATTTGCTGAATACGCATTAAGACGGTAACTAAGTTGCAGCGCGCGCTTAGGACTGAGGTCACTGAAACATAAGTTTTCCCTTTCATAAACGCTGAGCAAGAGTCAGTTGCAGCGCGCGCTTAGGACTGAGGTCACTGAAACAAAAATACAATGAGCAGTCGCACTGTTGCAATTACGTTGCAGCGCGCGCTTAGGACTGAGGTCACTGAAACTCATAGTTCTTACTAACAGCTGCTACTACCTTACCAGTTGCAGCGCGCGCTTAGGACTGAGGTCACTGAAACCTAATTTACTTTCGCGTTGTTCGTATGGACTTATCGTTGCAGCGCGCGCTTAGGACTGAGGTCACTGAAACGGCTCATATGGTTTTGTTTTATATAATTAATTAATGTTGCAGCGCGCGCTTAGGACTGAGGTCACTGAAACCACCCTTTGTTAATACAGTGTAATATATATCTACAGTTGCAGCGCGCGCTTAGGACTGAGGTCACTGAAACATACAAAAACCACCGGTTTGTTTGTTTGTTTGTGTTGCAGCGCGCGCTTAGGACTGAGGTCACTGAAACAATTTTAAAAGGACACAGCTTGTCTTCAAATCCAAAGTTGCAGCGCGCGCTTAGGACTGAGGTCACTGAAACTTCGGGATCAATGGCAAAATTTACTGCCGGAATGAAAGTTGCAGCGCGCGCTTAGGACTGAGGTCACTGAAACCGTAAGCATTCTGGTATCTTTGGTGAAGCCTACCAGTTGCAGCGCGCGCTTAGGACTGAGGTCACTGAAACTCTGTACTTGAAGAATGCTATTTGTGCTGTTAGTGAGTTGCAGCGCGCGCTTAGGACTGAGGTCACTGAAACTTGTTGCATCTTTACCCAGGCATAAGCGATGACCGTTGCAGCGCGCGCTTAGGACTGAGGTCACTGAAACTGTACTGCTTCATACTGAATCTTTATGACACCGGTTGCAGCGCGCGCTTAGGACTGAGGTCACTGAAACGGCTTTCGAGCTGGGTCTTGGAGTAACCAAAAAGTGTTGCAGCGCGCGCTTAGGACTGAGGTCACTGAAACCTAGACTTACTCCCACCCGGAATGTTCCTGACGGTTGCAGCGCGCGCTTAGGACTGAGGTCACTGAAACATCACTGCCGGCCCACCAAGCTTAGAAACCCAAAATGGTTGCAGCGCGCGCTTAGGACTGAGGTCACTGAAACAATCCTTAGGCTCTACGACCTGCTCGATAAATAAGTTGCAGCGCGCGCTTAGGACTGAGGTCACTGAAACTAAAAAATACTAAAGTTACGAAAATTACAGAACGTTGCAGCGCGCGCTTAGGACTGAGGTCACTGAAACAATAATCTTCTGAAAAATCATACGGGGAACATTTGTTGCAGCGCGCGCTTAGGACTGAGGTCACTGAAACAATTTGAATCAAATACCAGGCTGGCAATCTGGATAGGTTGCAGCGCGCGCTTAGGACTGAGGTCACTGAAACAGATTTAAATCACTTTTGAGATAAGCATCGGGTCAGTTGCAGCGCGCGCTTAGGACTGAGGTCACTGAAACAAAACAACACTATCTTCAGGATTCAAGAAAAGCTCGTTGCAGCGCGCGCTTAGGACTGAGGTCACTGAAACTTTATAAATAAAAAAATTATGGGGAATATATATGTTGCAGCGCGCGCTTAGGACTGAGGTCACTGAAACTTGCAAAAAAACTTATTGAAGGGAAAAGTAATAATGTTGCAGCGCGCGCTTAGGACTGAGGTCACTGAAACAAATATTTCATGATTGTAAATTTTATATTAAAAAATAGTTGCAGCGCGCGCTTAGGACTGAGGTCACTGAAACTGTATATGGAATGGATGAACTGATACTATCAATGGTTGCAGCGCGCGCTTAGGACTGAGGTCACTGAAACAAATCTCCCTCTGTACCATTTCCAAAATCTTCTGCAGTTGCAGCGCGCGCTTAGGACTGAGGTCACTGAAACAGAGCTGTCTCCATTGAGACTGAAGCCCATTATTGTTGCAGCGCGCGCTTAGGACTGAGGTCACTGAAACCATAGCAGCTTGGCGTCCTTTTTTTCTTGTAAGAGTTGCAGCGCGCGCTTAGGACTGAGGTCACTGAAACAGTCCTCCTTTAAAAGGACGAACTCCATTCCAGGTTGCAGCGCGCGCTTAGGACTGAGGTCACTGAAACCAATCATTGACTTTTTCATGGTGGTGTTGTTTAGGGTTGCAGCGCGCGCTTAGGACTGAGGTCACTGAAACTGAATAAAAATGTGATAGTCACGGTCGACATAATAGCGTTGCAGCGCGCGCTTAGGACTGAGGTCACTGAAACAGGATTGGTGCAAAAAGAGGAAATCTCGTCAGCGGTTGCAGCGCGCGCTTAGGACTGAGGTCACTGAAACCAGATGTTATTTTGTTCTGCCACACCTCTATAAGTTGCAGCGCGCGCTTAGGACTGAGGTCACTGAAACATCGATTCCGTAAACCATGAGGAGTTTTTCCCGGTTGCAGCGCGCGCTTAGGACTGAGGTCACTGAAACTTTTTCATGGTTGATACTATTATGTTTTTGACATTGTTGCAGCGCGCGCTTAGGACTGAGGTCACTGAAACTGTTGATCAAAAATGCAATAGGTTCTACTTTTTCGTTGCAGCGCGCGCTTAGGACTGAGGTCACTGAAACCAAGTGCTGTTTCTTTAAAGTACCTTTCATACGAGGTTGCAGCGCGCGCTTAGGACTGAGGTCACTGAAACCGATGAGACGATCCTTGTATTTTTTCATACGATGTTGCAGCGCGCGCTTAGGACTGAGGTCACTGAAACTTACTGTTTTTCAGTGAAAAAAAGTTGTGGTTGAAAGTTGCAGCGCGCGCTAAGGACTGAGGTCACTGAAACAGAAATTCGTCGAGTACTTTAATGTCATGTGCTGTTGCAGTGCGCGCTTAGGACTGAGGTCACTGAAACGAAAACATCAATTCCCTGACGAAATCCTGATGCGAGTTGCAGCGTGCGCTTAGGACTGAGGTCACTGAAACTGTGGCTGGAAGCAATTATCTGTCTTTTTTTTACAGTTGCAGCGCACGCTTAGGACTGAGGTCACTGAAACTGGATCAGTTTTTTTGGAGATTGTTTTTGGGTAACTGTTGCAGCGCGCGCTTAGGACTGCGGTCACTGAAACCTTTTGCGGCTGCTTCGGCGGCTTCCCTTGCTTTTATTGCAGCGCGCGCATAGGACTGAGGTCACTGAAACTTTTTCCATTTTATAAGTTTTGCTTTGACTAGAGCGTTGCAGCGAGCGCTTAGGACTGAGGTCACTGAAACAAACGAAATTCGAAGTCGTCCCCGACCTGTTTCCAAGTTGCAGCGCGCGCTTAGGACTGCGGTCACTGAAACTCTGCAAATTTGAAGCAACCTCACCTATTGGTTCAGTTGCAGCGCGCGCTTAGGACTGAGGTTACTGAAATTTTTATAAATCATGTATCTTTGTGGTCCCAAATGACCGGGATGGTAATACAAGGATAATGCGTGAAAAGCATAGTGGTAGATCCGTACGTTATCCCGGTCATTTCCTTTTTATCAGGATCCCTTTGCGAAAACTTTCAAAATCCCCGTCATTTGTTGCAGCGCGCCCTTAGGACTGCGGTCACTGAAACCTGCTGCCCTCTGTAAGGATATAGCGGACATTGAAACAAGTATCATGAAGGCTATAAAACAAGAATTATTGTCGGCATGATTATAACTATTTGTGTTTTTGGAGAAAGTTATAATCATATATTCATGATAAATATTCCTTTACCATCTGGTTTAATTTCCCGGGATCATTACCGTGTTGCTTTTGAACCCTTTATCAATCAGTGCCTGATAAAAGTATTTACCGGGCAGCGGCGGGTAGGAAAGAGCTATTTCCTTTTTCTTATCATGAGACAGGTTCTATCAAAAAGTCCCGATGCCAATTTGATCTATATCAACAAGGAGGATTTTGTTTTTGATGGTATACGGAATGCAGCGGACCTAATTCAATTCGTAAAGGATAATACCGTTAAAAACGTAAAAAATTATCTTTTTGTTGATGAAATACAGGATATAGCTGAGTTTGAAAAAGCGCTGCGCAGTCTTTTATTAAATGACAATTACGATATTTATATAACAGGAAGCAATGTCACAATGCTTTCGGGCGAACTTGCGACATACCTTAGCGGCCGATATATTGAATTCAGAATTTACAGCCTTAGTTACCCGGAATTCCTGTTATTTCAGGATTTTGAGAATACAGATGAAACCTTAATGAACTTCCTGAAATACGGGGGCATGCCCTATCTCCATAACCTTCCGCTCGGAGATCAGGTTGTTTACGAGTACCTTGGCGCTCTGGTGTCCACTATTTTATATAAGGATATAATAAAAAGGCACGGTGTAAGAAATATCCGGTTTCTCGATCAGTTGGTTCGTTTTATAGCGGAACATACCGGCAGTATCTTTTCTTCCAAAAGTATAAGTGATTACCTGAAATCCCAACAAATCAACCTGGCTCCAAATCAGGTTCAAACCTATACGAACTATTTGTGTAATTCTTTTCTTATCCAGCGTTCTGAAAGGTATGACCTTGAGGGGAAACGAATTTTTGAAACAGGAGAAAAATACTATTTTGAAAATCTAGGCCTTCGGAATGCCTTGGCTGGATTTAAACCCTCAGATAGGAACAAATTGGTTGAAAACGCTGTTTTTAATCACCTGTGTTATCATGGTTATATTGTAAAAACCGGTCAGTTAGGGAAACTGGTAGTTGATTTTGTAGCTGAAAAGCAGAATGAGAAAATTTAAGTCCAGGCTACGTGGCGTCTTGATTCACAAAAAACGATAGACCGGGAATTCGGCAACCTTCGTAAAATCTCTGATCAATATCCAAAAATGGTTGTCAGCCTTGATGATTTTACCGGCAATACCATTGAAGGGATCAGACATGTTAAACTGAAGGATTTTTTATCCAGCGACACCTTGTAGCCTGACAACACGGAAAATCCCTTTTTCCATCGGTTAGGTGTTCGGGTGGGCAGCGTAATGATTATTTTGCCCGTGCTTTTGCGATAGCGTTGCCAGGTTTCGCCTTGATGCAAAAATCATGTGGCCATGTTACCGGTAATGGCTCATCTTATCGTAGGGACACAGTCTACCGGAACAAACGGTGACTTCAGAACTTTATATTTTCCGTGCTGATGTACGAAATCACCCGCGCAAATTGCAGAAGGGGGCGCGCAACCTCGAACAACACGGTTATATTCGTTTGAACTATTCGGTTTGGTTTGGCTGGTTCGATCCGAAGAAGAACCCGGTGCTGATGCAGAAGCTGAAGGAGTTGCTGCGGAACCCGCTGGCAAAGGGTTCGCGGTTCTATTTTTTACCGATGCGCGGCAAGGAATTTGGGATGATCAGGCATCACAACGGCAGGAAGGTAAAATCGCTGGATTACTGGACCGGCGACCGTGCAACCGAATTTTTCCAGTTAATGCATAATATGGCCATATTGCAACCGGAAAATATTGCAGGAAACTTGCAAATATCAAGGTTTTGTGTTTACCTTTGTGTTGCAGCGCGCGCTTAGGACTGAGGTCACTGAAACGATTTTTTTTCTCACCTCCGTTAAACTGGAGGGTTGCAGCGCGCGCTTAGGACTGAGGTCACTGAAACTAATAACGTTTTCCTTTAAATCATTTAGATCATATAGTTGCAGCGCGCGCTTAGGACTGAGGTCACTGAAACATTCAAATCATGATTGCATTCTTTTTTAGTTTCGTTGCAGCGCGCGCTTAGGACTGAGGTCACTGAAACTTAAAAAAGCATCGATTCCATTTTTTCTATTAACGGTTGCAGCGCGCGCTTAGGACTGAGGTCACTGAAACTTTGTGTTGATGGATTTGATGTTATATGGTAAGACGGTTGCAGCGCGCGCTTAGGACTGAGGTCACTGAAACCAAGAACATTGAAAAAATTACTAAGAATACAACTGTTGCAGCGCGCGCTTAGGACTGAGGTCACTGAAACTTTCCAGTACCTCCGGAGAATATTCTGCCAGTTTGTTGCAGCGCGCGCTTAGGACTGAGGTCACTGAAACCTAACACCAATACTAGAAGGCTCTTCGCTCAATAAGTTGCAGCGCGCGCTTAGGACTGAGGTCACTGAAACTTTTTAGAATGAAATTTCTGACGAAATTTATTTTGGTTGCAGCGCGCGCTTAGGACTGAGGTCACTGAAACCCACAACAGGGGTTCCGTTTACCAAAAAAGCGGTCAGTTGCAGCACGCGCTTAGGACTGAGGTCACTGAAACGGTCTTTTCCATTATAGTAAGGATTCTGGGTTTGGTTGCAGCGCGCGCTTAGGACTGAGGTCACTGAAACAGAACCACCATTGGTAGGAGTAGCAGTAAACGTTAGTTGCAGCGCGCGCTTAGGAATGAGGTCACTGAAACCAACATACATCAAACAACCTTGATATTTGACCTGTATGTTGCAGCGCGCGCTTAGGACTGCGGTCACTGAAACAAAGGAAAACCAAAAAATGATGGTTGAGATCGAGTTGCAGCGCGCGCTCAGGACTGCGGTCACTGAAACTGCCCAGCCCGGGTTGCCGGTTTCGCCAGTTAGGATATTCCGTGTCGACCTCACTCCCTTCACGCGTGAATCACTCCGGCGCTTGACATCCTTCCAGAGCTCGAGTATGTCATCAACAAATCCTTCCACCTGGAAGTTCGCTGTGAAATGGTCAGCAGCCATTTTTCCGGTGTTGACGTGAAACTCTTAATGACGGCCTCGGCCTCGGCTTCGGCGGGAAACTGGCTTTTATAGGATGAAAACTGTTCAGGTGCCACAATAACCTGTTTCTTTACAAAATAAATTCCAGGTAATTTTCTTTGTTTATAACTTGAAAATTTGAACCGTAATTCCCACTCCAACTAAGGGGAATGGTTGTTTTTGCTTTTCCGGTTTTGATTTCATAAGCAAAATATGCTGCTTTGATTTCCTCCACGTAATCAATTTCAGTTCCGGAAAAGGTTCGCCAGAAATAGCAACTGAAATTTTTCTGATTGTATAGTAAATATTTCCGTCGTTCAGCAATGATAAAGTTTTCCCATAAGGCGCCGTGATCATTTCTGTCATTTAATGGCTTTGTGTTGTCAATCAATATGTTGCGGATGCCAGTGTAGTAAAAATAATATTTCTGCGATTTGGTTATCTCTTTTCCCGGGTTATGGCTGAACGCCGGGAGTCTGAATATCACAAATGATTGTTCAAGCAAAAAAAGATATCTTTCTACTGTTTCACGATTCAATCCCAATTTGGTTCCAAGTTCATGAACAGAAACCTGTGATCCGGTCTGAAACGCCAGTAACTTCAATAAATCCCTGATCTTTAATGGATATTTGATTGTTTCCAGCTCCAGGATATCCTTGAAAATTAATGAAGAGGATATGTCGCGCAGGTATTCTTCTTTTTCCGGGTGACTCACGGTATTAACTACTTCAGGATAGGATCCGAAAATTAACCGATCTTCAAGTTGATCGTTTAATTCAAACGTATTATAAATTCCTGCAAGCTCCTGCATGGACCTTAATAGCTCATCTTCGATATTTCCTTTTTCCCCGGGTCGCTGTATAAAACGCTAACCGGCATGGTTGCAGGATGCTTAAAATTATAATATCCGCCCTTGCCCGGTCCGATTCATCACTTAGCTTTATATGCGTATATTTGAGATGTTCAACCACATTAAATTAAAGAACAATGAAAAAACTATCCTGCTTCTTTATACTGTTCGTGTTTTCGGTTGCTGTCGTTGCTCAGCAACCGTGGTATAAATATTCACCTTTGGATTATTCCTGGCAAAACGTTGGTAATGCTGGTTTCTCAGCGGGAACTGCCTGGTACACGAGCCTTGCAATAAGCCCGTCGGGGGAGCCCTATGTGGCGTACCAGGATGGCGGGAACGCCAATAAAGCTTCTGTTATGAAATTTGACGGAACTAAATGGGTATATGTTGGTAATGAAGGCTTTTCGACCGGGGCGATTTATACGCCAATCCTTGTATTCAGCACCTCCGGACAACCTTATATCGCATTTCAGGATTCTTCTTATGGTAATAAGGCCGTTGTCATGAAATTTGATGGTAACAGCTGGGTAAACGTCGGGAGCCCGGGTTTCTCGCCTGGAGACGCTAATTCTCCTAGTTTTGCCTTTAGTCCATCCGGGCAACCTTATATCTCCTATGCGGATTTAAATAACAATGCCTTTAAAGGCGTGGTGCAGAAATTTGATGGAACCAGCTGGGTGACCGTTGGAAACACCTATTTCTCACCAGGAGCTGTTTCGTTTACAAGCCTTGCGTTTAGTCCAACCAACGGTGAACCCTATGTTGCGTATAAGGATTATGTAAATTCCTATAAAGCCACTGTGACGAAATTTGATGGTACCAACTGGGTCAATGTGGGCTCAGCAGGGTTTTCTCTGGCAGAGGCCCGATGGGTAAGCCTGGCCTTAAACGCTTCCGGCGAACCGTATGTTGCTTATCAGGATTTTGGTGATTCGGTGAAAGCAACGGTTATGAAATTTGACGGAACCAACTGGATGCCTGTTGGAAATGTTGGATTCTCCAAAGGGATGGCGAACTATACCAATATGGTCATCAGCCAAAATGGTCAGCCTTATGTAACATTTGAGGATTTTGGGAATTCTGCCAAAGCGAGTGTAATGAAATTTGATGGGAACAACTGGGTTTATGTTGGAAACGCCGGATTCTCACCTGGGTATGTTTATTGGACCAGTATGGCGCTCAATACAAGTGGTCAAATCTACCTGGCATTCATGGACTATGCCAATGCCAATAGGGCAACTGTAATGACCTATGATTTCCCTGCAGGAATCAGTGAAAAGCAGCATTCAAAATTATGTTGTTATCCTACGCCGGCAACAAACAATATCACCTTCGAAACATCCGGAAATGCAACGAAAAGCCAATTATCCGTTCTGAACCTCAACGGTCAGGAACTCATCACCCGCCTGGTCACCGAACCCACGACGCAGATTGATATCAGTATGCTGCCCGCCGGGGTTTATGTTGTGCGGCTGACCAATGAAAATACTGTGCAAGTGGGAAAGATTATCAAGCAATAATCGGGAGACTCAGCCACAGGTTGTTCCCGTGGGGTTTTATTACCTGCCGTACCCTTTCACCTTATCCTTGAACAGGATATCCAGCTTCGCCGCCAGCTTTTCCTGGTGGTTCCTGGTTGCGAGTGTCTGCAACTGCTGCAGAATCCCAAGGTCGGTATCGGTGTCATTCTGGAAGGCCGGCTGGTGCGCGGCGTCGAACGACCTGTAGTAGTCGATGTTCTGGGATGAGATCTGCGCCATGCGTTCGGCGATCTTGTTTGCCTTTTCGGTTGCACCTGTCCTGTAATAGATGTCCACGTATGGAAGGATGGTTTGGTCGAAGGGGAACTTCTTGTCCGGGAAATTCTTAAAGAACATATCCATCAGACTGTTTGCCTCCTTCATTTTCCCCTGCTCCACAAGCGTTTGCGCGGTGCGGGCGATCTCCATCTTCTGGCGGAAGGAGCTGTTGCGGCTCTCCGGGTCGATGTAGACCTTCGGATCGTCGAGGTTGCCCCATTTGCACTTGTTCATGAAGATGTTGTAGCTGCCCATGGCGTCAACGCCGCCCATCCCAGGGTAATAGGTGGATGAATCGGATACAATGGGGATCAGTTTATACACCCAGCCCTCGAGGTGGCAGAACTTGTCGACGTCGAAACAGTGCGCCACGCTGGAGGGCGCTGCAAAGTAAATGGGGCGTTTCCAGTTGTTGGTGGCGATGATGTCGAGCATCATCAGGTCGTTCTTGGTGAGGTAGTTGGATTTGATGGTCCAGTAAATCGTGTCGACCGGCTTGCCTGTGTAATATTCGGGGATGATCCCGTACTTTTTGCAGGCAGCCACGTCAACCGCCAGCTTGATCTTCTTGGCGGGGAAAAATTTGTATTTCTCGCCGCTCTGGGAGGTAAGGTAGCTGTCGGGATTGTCGCTTTTAATAAAGCCGATGAGGTCCTTCAGGTCGATGTAATCCTTGATCCCCGAGTCATAATAGGGGATGTAGTCGTTCGTCCCTTCCTGGTACTGCACCGGTGAAAGTGAAAAGGGGAGGGGGTCCGATTCATACGTCTTGTTGAACATCTGCTGCACGTACCAGCCGCCCGATGCCAGCTCGTAATTGACATTCCTCACGTCCGTCCGCACGCCTTCCACCTCCTGGTTGTACCATAAGGGGAAGGTGTCGTTATCGCCGTTGGTAAAGAGGATGGCATTCTTATCGCATGAGTTCAGGTAGTTGGCGGCATAGTCGCGGGCGGTGTACTTGGCCGAACGGTCGTGGTCATGCCAGTTCTGCTGGGCCATGATGCCGGGAACCAGCAGGAGCGACAGAATACCTGCAACCGCAACCGAAAACACTTCTTTCATCTTTACCTTCTCGATCAGGAAATCGATCAGGAAAAGTACGCCCAGCCCGGTCCACATCGCAAAGGCAAAAAACGAGGCGGCATACGAATAGTCCCTTTCCCTCGGTTCATAGGGTTGCTGGTTGAGGTAGGTCACGATGCCCAGGCCGGTCATCAGGAAGAGCAGCATGACGACCATGCCCCACTGCGAATTTTTCCTGAACTGGTAGAACATCCCTGCCAGTCCAAGCAGGAATGGGAGCATGAAGTACTTGTGGCTGGCCATGTTGTTCAGGCTGTCGGGGAGATTTGAAACCGGTTTGCCAACGCGCATCGAATCGATGAACGGGATGCCGGTGATCCAATTCCCGTTTTTGATGCCGCCGAAGCCCTGCTCATCGTTCTGCCTGCCGCAGAAATTCCACATGAAATAGCGCAGGTACATCCAGGATACCTGGTAGGTAAAAAAGAACTTCAGGTTCTCGCCGAAGGTGGGCCTGTTGATGGTCTTTGATTTTCCGTCGGGACCGGTAACCTCGATGGGCACGCCCGGGCCGCCCCATTCGCGGTAGAACGCAGGTGCATTTTTCCGCTGGGTACTCCACATCCTTGGGAAAATGGAGGTGAACTGGGGATCATACACGGGAATCACACCCTTGCGCTGGTCGATGATGATGTATTTCCCCGACTTGTCGTCACGCCTGTAAAGCGGCGTACCGTCGCTGTAATCGACCACGGGGGCAGTGTAATACTGTCCGTGCAGGAATGGCCAGGTGCCGTACTGTTCGCGGTTCAGGAACGACACCAGGCTGACGGCGTCCTTGGGAGCATCCTCGTTGATCGGCGTTCCCGCGTTCGAGCGGATGACCAGCGTGAGGAACGATGAATAGCCGATAAGCAGGAAGGCCACGCACAGGATAAGCGTGTTGAGCACAGGTTTTGTCTTTTTCCGGGTATACCATAATCCCCAGATGATCAACCCAATGAAGAGGGTGAAATAAACGATCATCCCGGTGTTGAACGGAAGTCCGAACCCGTTGGTGAAAATAAGTTCGAATTTCCCGGCCAGTTGCGGGATCCCCGGAATGAGGAAATACATGATGAAGGCCAGGATCAGGAAAGACACCAGCAGGTTCAGGAAGATGCCCCGGGTGGTTACCTTGAATTTCTTAAAGTAGTAAACAAAGGCCAGCGCGGGAATGGTAAGCAGGTTCAGCAGGTGAACCCCGATGGAAAGGCCGATCATGAACGCGATGAAGATGAGCCACCGGTAGTGGTGTTTGTCATCGGCTGCCTGTTCCCATTTAAAGATGGCCCACACCACGATGGATGTGCAGAACAGCGACATGGCGAATACATTCGCCTCCACCGCCGAGAACCAGAAGGAGTCGGAAAAGGTGTAGGTCAGTGCCCCTACGATGCCGGCCGAAAGGATCTTCCAGGTCTGTGTTGGTGTTATCTCTCCCTTCGGTGCGATGATCTTCAGGGCCATCATGGTGATGGTCCAGAAAAGGAACAGGATGGTAAACGCACTGGAAAGGGCCGATACCATGTTGATCATCAGGGCGACCTTCGTTGTATCCCCGAAGGCGAACAGCGAGAAGAACCTGCCGGTTAGGCCGAAGGTGGGTGCTCCCGGGGGGTGGCCGATCTGGAGTTTGTAGGCGGTCGATATATGTTCTCCCGGATCCCACCAGCTGGTAGTGGGTTCAATGGTAAGGATGTAGACCAATGCGGCGATAGCGAAGACGACCCACCCGGTGATGTTGTTTAATTTCCTGAATTTTTTCATTGAACAGAATTTGAAATGACCTGGTTAACCTTAATTGATTGCAAATTTATAGCATTATAGGCAAGTATGCTGCATCTTCATAGAAATGGGAGGTATTTTTTATTCAGATAGGGTTAATCTGCGGAATGTTTGATGGTGAACGGACATTTTGCCACGGGAGGTAATATGCGTGAATGTGATGTGTAGTATGCCGGGAATACTTATTTCGCCCTTTCAGGGCTTACGGCGAATGGATACCTGTTAACCCAGGATTACGCCCTGGGTTATAGGATCACGCCCTGTCAGGGCTTACGGCGAATGGATACCTGTTAACCCAGGACTACGCCCTGGGTTATAGGATCACGCC
>Ga0114951_10000685_pt1 | contig 45796 bp, 32 predicted proteins | sample AM7aDNAmetaG_FD_88677 | JGI IMG/M metagenome (GOLD analysis project Ga0114951, IMG submission 88677) | Freshwater microbial communities from Finland to study Microbial Dark Matter (Phase II) - AM7a DNA metaG | ecosystem: Environmental > Aquatic > Freshwater > Lake | place: Finland: Lake Alinen...
CAGGTCGTGACGCGGCACTTCATCATGCCGGTGGTCCCCAAAAAAGATGAGCCGAAGGCGGTTCGTAATGAAGCGAGCCGCTACGTTCCCTTCAAGATCTCCGATTCGGCGTTGGATTATCACTCGTATCTGACCCACAAGAACGTTCTCTCGATCACGGTCACGGCAATTCGCGGCGAAATTCTTCAGGGGTATCTGGCGGACCTGCGTTCGGCATCCGCGAAAGTACTTGTGGTGGAGCCGGTCTATAACGCCGTCGGGCGCGCGTTTTCGGCTTTAAACTTGATCGGGAAGACCAAAACCTATGGATTTGTGGTGCTTCAATCTGACGGAAACGTGAACGTGACGCTTGCTTCCAACGGGATCGTCTATTTGTCCCGCGATTTTATTTTGAATGGGAAAATGGAAGAGGATAAAACTCGGTTCCATAGCGAGCTCAAAGCTTCACTGGATTATTTTTACAAGCTGACCGGAGGCGAGGCGATCGGGCAGATCTTTTTAGCCGGGTCTGGAGATCTCAAAGTTTGGGTTGAGCATTTGGAACACGCGTTCAACTACACCATTCGTTTTGATGTGGCGAATTTACCCAATGCGAAGAAGTTGCCGCCGGAGACGCTTCACGCGGTGTTAGTGGCATTTGGATTGGCGATCCGGTCTTTGGGGTATCGCTCCGCACTGGGGGATATCCAGTTGTTACCCAAAACAGAGCGCAGGTCCGATCTTTTTCAGCTTACTAAATTCCTAGGGATTGGATGCCTTGCGATCTTCATCTTATTCGTCCTGATCCGTCTTGTCATTTTTCAGCCGTATTTGATGTACCTGGGAGGCAAAAATGACGCGGTTCTTGGACCCGCCGGGCAGGAGTACCCCGAGTTCGCCTCGCTCTCGACCGAAGACCTGATGAACGAAAAGGAGCAGGCGAGCAAAAGGGTCAGTCAGCTAGACGGATTTTTCAGCGATAAAACTTCGATGGCACCTTTTTTGATGTCTTTGGGACGGGGTTTGCCAAAATCGATTACGTTGGATTATGTTACGCTCGAAGATGTAGGCGTGTCTCCGGAGGGCCAAAGGAAAAGGCGTCTGAATCTCAAAGGGATCTGTTTTCTGGCAAACGTTGAAAAAGAGACGGAGACCGTTAGCACTTGGGTTAAAGCGCTCAGCGAAAAAAAAGAGATGGCAGGCTATTTCTCAGAGATCAAGCTTGAAGAGATCAAGCGCGAGAAGTACAAGGAACGGGATGTGACGCGTTTCCGTGTGCTTGGGGAATGAGGAGCATTAGAATATGTCGACCGTGAAAATGAATGAACAACAAAAAGAGTGGGCCATCAAAGGTGCGGTGGGGATCGCGGCCTTTATTTTTTGCTATATGAATATAGCTACTCCGGCTTTCCGGGATATCTCAGTTTTGCGCCTAAGTATCCGGAATTCTCAGAAGCGCATCGAGCTTTATCGGGAGGTCCGAAGCTTAAAAGAGAGTCTTGACAGCAAAGAGAGTGTTTTGGCGACGCTCACGGAGAGGTCGCAGCTTCTCGGGAAGATCTCGGATATAGCGGGAAAAAGCAAGATCCGTATCCAGACCCTGACTCCAAGGACCGAGCCGGATGGGGGATACATCAAGCTTAGGATCGAGATGGACGGACAAAGCTCTTTTTTGTCATTAATAAAATTCCTGCAGGCTGTTGAGAATGCCGGGGCAGCGATTAAAGTCAAGGATGTCTCCATATTGTGGAGGCCTTCCACCGATCCCAAGGACAGCAAATTGAATTTACAGATCCAGCTTGTTTTCGAGACCTTTTTAAAGCAACGGGTGAAAAAAAATGCTTAAAATATGCCGTTTCTTCCTGGGATTTTTTCTGGTCGTGTTATGGCCGGGGTTTGTCCTCCTTCATGCCGAGGAGCCCTTGCCGGCCGCTGGTCCTTCACAGTCTGAGGATGCTCCAGCCGCTGATCCGGCGATTTCAGGGATTGATAGCGCAGTCCAGTCGGCCCAGCAGGAAGTTCGTGACCCTTTCGAAGTAACTGCTGAAACCGAGACCCTTGCGAGTGCTCCTCCCGTTGACCCGCAGGCGCCCGCTATCCCCATTCCGGTGTTGGAAGGGATGGGATTCGGAAGCAAAAATGGTTATGCTGTTATGGGCGGCGAGATTTTCTATGAAGGTGACACGAAGAATGGGATAAAATTACTTGAGGTTCGAAGACGAGAGGTCGATATTATAGTGAACGGGGGGAAGGTCACCCTCCCACTATTTCCGGGCGAGGATCTTAAAAAGGCCCAGGACCGGGCGGAAAAAAAGAACACTGCTGAAGGAAGTATTGCTGATGAAAGCGCCGCGGATGGAAGTACCGCAGCGGATCAGCTACCAGAAAAGTCGTCATCTTCATCATGAAGGGAGTAACTGCCGTTATGAAAAAAAATATTCCGCTTTTCAGCAAGGGCGTTTTCGCTGTTTTTTCTTTATGCTTCTGCCTCGCTCATCCTGTGATGGCGGAAGATGCGGCCGTTTCTTTGGAAGCCGTGGCTTCTCCGGCTCCGGTCTCTTCGAATCCGTCTCAACCAGCTTCGGCGGAAGTGGCTCCCGCGGTGCCGACAATCCCTAAGATTGAAAGGACGGAAGACGGAAAATATTATCTGGATTTCAAAGCGGCAGCGCTTATTAACGTGCTGAATGTGCTTTCGAATCTAAGCGGAATCAATTTTATCGCGGGGACTGAAGTGTCGGATCGGAAGGTAAGCATGACGCTCGACAATGTCGTCCTCGAGGATGTTTTGCAAGCGATTTCGTACGGGTGCAATGTCAGCTATGAATTTCTTCCTGGAAGGAATATCTATCTCTTCCGGGCTTCTTCGGACGCTCCTGAAATGCCGTCTTTGATGACCCGTGTTTTTAAGCTTTACTATGTCAAAGTAAGTAATTTGAAAGAGATCGAGAACACCGCTTCGACCGGCACTACGGGCGGACTGACGACGCTCAAGGGTCCGAAGGAAGGTGATGTCGGGACCTCGCCCATTATCCAGACGATAGAAAAGATCCTTTCCTCACGGGGTAAAGTTTCTGTTGATGACCGATCCAACAGTTTGGTCGTGACCGATTCGGAAGACCGGTTAAAGATGATCGAATCGGCGATCGCCCAGCTCGATCGTCCCTTAGATCAGGTTCTTATTAATGTGATCTTGGTTGAGACGTTTGAGAATCTGGATCGGAACCTCGGCATTGAATGGGGGGGGACCGATGGCAGTTTGGGAACCATCACAGGTGGAACGAGCACGACCAATTTTCCTTTTAGACCAAACGCGCCTGTAACCGATGGGTCTATTAAAGATTTTTTTGGGAACGTTGGGAATTCTTTCAAGGATACCGCCAACCAATTCAATCCCACCATTAATTCGGGTACGATAACTCCGGGGCTCCGGGATTTCTCGGCTTTTCAAATTACGATCAGAGCGTTAGAGAAGACCGACAAGCTCAAGATCCTGGCGAAGCCAAAAATCCTGGCTTTGGATAATCAGGCCGCTTTGATCAAGATCTCGACCCAGTCGGCCATTGGCAATGTGACGACTTCCACGGCGGGGACAACCAACACTACCGGAACTACCGAACGTTATGAAACCGGAACGATCTTGCGCGTGACACCGCTTATCAATACCGGAGGACGTATCACCTTGACGGTGGAGCCAACATTTGCCACAGTGCAAGAATCTACGATCGCGGTGTATGGTAGCGCTACCGGCGCACCCAAGACGGGAGATCCCACGACCCGGACCGCTCGAACGACTCTGATGGTCAATGACGGACAAACGATCGCGTTGGGGGGCCTGCTTTTCAGCGACCAACACAGCCAAGACCGGAAGGTCCCGTTTTTCGGGAATATCCCCGTGATTGGCAAGGCCTTTTTCACAAGCAACGTTAAGGCGATTCAAGACCGGGAATTGATCCTTTTTGTGACGCCTTACATCATTACAGATCCTTCGATGCTTCAAGCTATGGATGCCCCCGAAAAACGGATGAATTTTGACGAGGAGCGAGCACCTTTCTGGAAGGTGAAGGACAAACAGTGGTACAAGGAGCTTAAGGACGGGCAGAATAAAAAAGTTGATTTTGACGGATATTTCAATCTTCGGAAGAAATTGATCGATTCCACGCTAAGCAATCTGGAACAGAACGCCCAGGCACCGGCTTCGGGTCAAGCCTAAGATAGGGAATAAAACAAAAACTCATGGGTATTAACGCCTTATTGGGTGACATCCTCATTGAGCGGCGGCTTATAACTCGAGAGCAGCTGGAGCAAGCTCTTGCCCAGCAGAAAGAGCGCAAGGAGCCGCTGGGTCAGGTTTTGATCCAGTTGGGTTTCCTGGAGGAGAATCAACTCCGGATGGTGCTTTCTGAGCAGCTCGGCGTTTCGTTCCTTTCGACCGAGCAATTAAAACCCCGCATGGACCAGCACCTCAAAGAGTGCGTCCCGTACGATTTTGCACTTGCCAATCTCATTCTTCCCCTGGACCGTTCCGAACAATTGCTTAAGGTGGCCATGGCGAAGGTTCCCGATCTCATTTTTTTGGATAATCTTCGCAAGATCACCGGGTACGATGTTGTGACAGTTCTTTCGACCGAAAGTGAGCTCAGGCGGGCCATTGAAGCTTATTATGGCAATACAGATCTTCAGGAGGTGATCTCCTCGGCTGAGGTCGACGATGCCACGGCAGATTATATCAGCGAGCAGGACGATCATAAGGTCGATGTCGGAGCGACCGTGACGGAGGCCGGGAAGGCCCCCGTGGTCAAACTGGTGGATGTCATGATCCGTAAGGCTCTCGAGGATCGCGCAAGTGATATTCACATCGAACCCTGTCAGGACAGGATCAATATTCGCTATCGCGTGGACGGTGTTCTCTACGAACTTCCTCCGCCTCCTCGGGAGTTGCATAATGCCATGGTCTCCCGTATCAAGATCCTTTCCAAGATGGACATCGCCGAAAAGCGGATCCCGCAGGACGGCTCGTTCGCACTCCAGTACAAGGGTCATAAAGTCGATATGCGCGTTTCAACTATCCCGATTGTTTTCGGAGAAAAGGTTGTGATGCGTATTCTGGATAAGCGTCTGGATCTTTTGGATATGAAATTGCTCGGGTTTGAACCGGAGCAGCTCGATCAATTTGAAAAAGCTTTGATGCGCCCCTATGGGCTTATTTTTGTGACCGGACCGACGGGAAGCGGTAAGAGCACAACCCTTTACGCGGCCCTGAACAAACGTCTTTCTCCGGAGGTCAATATTTTGACCATCGAAGATCCTGTAGAATATCAGATCTCCGGTATGAATCAGGTCCAAGTCAAGCCGGAGATCGGCCTAACCTTTGCTTCGGCACTCCGAGCTTTTTTGCGTCAAGACCCGGATGTGATTCTGGTGGGAGAGGTGCGCGATCTTGAGACTGCCGAGATCTGTATCCGGGCCTCGCTGACCGGCCATTTGGTGCTTTCCACGTTGCATACGAATGATGCGGTAACGGCCGTGACCCGTCTCATCGATATCGGGATCCAGTCCTATCTGGTCGCGGGAAGCATCGGGCTTGTGGCCGCCCAACGCCTGGTCCGTGTTCTTTGTCCCGATTGCAAAGAACCGTATAAAATTGATCCCAAGACCCGGGATGAAAATGGGATCCATACGGATACGCTCTATAAGGCGGTAGGCTGTCCTAAATGTCGGAAGATCGGCTATTGGGGCCGCATGGCCATTTATGAGGTTTTGCCGATTGATGACGATTTCAGGCGTCTTATCACAAAAGACTCGAATCTTAATGCCCTCAAAGACCTCCAGAAAGCAAAGAAGTACGAAACGCTTCTCCAGAACGGGATCAAGAAAGTGGAACGTGGGTTGACGACCTTGGAAGAGGTCTTGAGCGTGGCTTATGAATGAGTCGGCCGGGGGAGCCTCGAAGCCGAACAAATCGAATCAGTCGAATCTGAGTTTTGATTGCCGCGTTTGTTCGCGCGATCTTCCGGGAGAAGCAAAAGTCGTGACCCTGGAAGCACCGGACGAGGACGCCGCAACCCAAAAGCTTCTTGCTCAAGGGTATGTGGTGATCGATGTCTGGGAGAGCGGCAAGAAAAAAAGCGGGCTTCAGAATATTTTTTCGGCACTGAACTCCCCTTCTGGTAAGGGGGCCGGTGACTCCGGGTCCGGAGGCGGTTCCTTCTCGCTTTTTAATAAAGTTTCGGGGCGAGAATGCATTTTTTTTGCCGTCCAGCTTTCGACGCTTCTCAAGGCCGGCATTCCTCTTTTGCGAGCGCTGGAAATCATCCAAAAAGGTATCACGAACGCTTTCTTCACGACCGTGATCCAGCATATGCGCAAAAGGGTTTCGGAAGGCGGCTCGTTCAGTTCAGCACTGCGGCACTATCCTAAAGTTTTTCCGTGGATCTGGGTGAATCTTGTGGAGGTCGGAGAAGCCACGGGAAAGTTGCCGGAATGTCTTGAAGAGGTCGCGCATTACCAGGAGGCTGCCGCCCGGATGGCGGGCAAAGTCGTCACCGCATTTTTTTATCCCGGGATCCTGGCCGTTGCAGTGACGGGCGCTCTCACCTTTCTGTTAGTTGCAATCATTCCAAAATTCTCGACGATCTTTTCAGAGCACCATATGCAGCTTCCGGCCCTGACCCGGGCCGTCGTGGCAGTAAGCGACGTTGTGAGAACGCGCTTCCCCTGGGTGGCCGGGTTTGGGGTGGCCGCGGTGATCGCTTTCGTTTGGACGAGCAAAGTGCGTTCGGTAAAGCTTGTTTACGACCAGATCGTTTTAAAGATTCCCATTATGGGGGACATCTTGATGCAGGTGTCCGTGATCCGCTTCACACGGTCCCTCGGGACTTTACTGCGCGCTGGCGTGCAGATCCTTCAGTCGCTTGAGATCTCAGGACGGCTTGTGGGAAATGTGTTTATCGAGGCGGGTATCACACGGGTGGCCGAGGCGGTCCGGAGCGGGCAAGGGCTTGGCGTTCAACTCGAATCCCGGAAGATATTCCCGGTCTTTATGACCCAGCTTGTTGCAGTCGGCGAAGAAAGTGGCCAGCTCGACCGTTTCCTCTCGCTCTTGTCCGACTATTATGAGGAGCAGGTCGATACTTTCCTGGCTCGCTTGACCACGCTCCTGGAACCGATCATGTTGGTTTTTATGGGTAGCGTCATCGGAACGATCGTGATTTCGATGTTTCTTCCCATCATCGATCTTTCAACCGGGAAAGGGATGTTCTAGCCTTTTTTCAAAGAATAGGGTAGACTTCTTCTGAAACATAGGAGGGCATTTTAAGAGGCATTCTTTTCTAAGCAGGTTTTTAAATAACAAAAAGGAGAATAAAATGAGCATAAAAAAGAAGTTAAGAGGTTTCACGCTGATAGAAATTATGATCGTCGTAATCATTATGGCGATTTTGGCAACATTGATCCTGCCGAAGATGCTGGCAGCGCCTGAGGCGGCTTATCTTTCTGAGGCGAATGAGACGCTGGGGGCGTTGGCTCGGGCGCAGGATACCTACATGCAGTTGACGGGTAGTTCTACGGTTGGCCTTGGGATTGCTTCTAATAATTCAGCCACATGGGCTCGGCTGGGCATGAGTATGCCCTCAGGCTCTAAGTTTACCTATTCTTGTAGTACGAACGCATGTTCGGCGACCCGTACTGTTAGCGGTGGGGCAACAGGCACTGCGACATTAGACTATACAACGCATACTTGGTCTTGCGATGGCACTACTTATCATATCGCTGGTACTTCGGATCGCGGTTGCGTTGTGATGTAATTTGGGCCAATAAAGTAGCCAGAATCACACCGGGCACAAAGGGAGGGTTTGTTTCCCTTTGTGCCCGCTTTTTCAAGTTCTTTTGAGAGGACGGGCAAGTGCTTAAAAAAATTGTTATCATCCTCATTTTTCTCGCATGCGCAATTGCCGCGTGGTTTTTTATTATGAATTCCAGGCGGGAGCCCGAGCAGGAGTTTCGCGCGAATCTGACGGACGCTCAGAAGATCCTTGTGACGCTTCGCCGTGCCGAGACGGCTTATCAGCAGTCCACCCAAGGTTACAAGTTTGTTTCCGCGAGAAAAAGCGGCGGGAAGATGATTTATTCGGAAGGATGGAATGAGATGAAACTTCCAAGCGTGGAAGTGAGTACTGGGTTTGATTATGAATGTCAGCCGGCGGAGGGGGTTTGCCAGGCGACTGAGATAGGGAAGACGGGCCTTGAAGGGAATGGCATCCGGATCGATATCGAATCCGGGGTTTATGCCTGTTTAGGGACGTATAAGCCCGTGACGACGGAAGGTTTTGACGGTACGCTCGTGACTGTCGCGTGCCAAGCGTAATGCAGACTATGGCCCCTAGCTCGTAGTTTCGGCTATCGGCTACAGCCATGAACTGTGAGCCTGAATTCGCGCTTTTTAGAGAGGAATCCGTTATGATGAGAAAAAATGGTTTAACTTTGATAGAGATTTTGATCGTCATTATCATCATGGCGATACTGGCAACGATGATTCTTCCAAAATTCTTTGGCCAGGAAGAGCGGGGGTACGTTGCTGAGGCGGTCGGAATTCTCTCTGCCATGCGTCAGGGCGAGGAAGCTTATAAACTGGAGTATTCTGGTTATAAATATCCGACCTCAACGGCAGACTGGGCTTTGCTTGGGATGGATAGCCCGACCGGAGTTTTCACTTACACGGTGACCCAGGTCGGAACGACGACGAGTTTCATAGCGCGGGCCGCACGGAATGCAGGGGGGAGCTGCGCGGCGGGGTTAACGATTACTTTAAGTAGCTCCGGCACTTATGGCGGAACACATATTTTAGGCCCAAACCCAGATCCCGGCGCTAGTTGTTGAGGTAGGAATTTAAAAAGATCATGCCGGAGCGTTATGCCCTCGTTCTTGAGAAGTCTGGGGGTCTTTGGGGATCCTTCCTCAAGGATTATTTAAGCGACACGCCAGCGGTCGTTTCAGTCACCCATGAACCCGCCCAAGCTTCTTCTCTTTTTGACAAGTTCCTGCCAAGTGTTTTATTTGCGGAGCCTGTTTTTTTAAGCAAAGCTTTTCTCCAGAAGATCAAGGTTCGTAAGAGCACGGATCCGGCGTTCCGGTTCTGTCTCTTAGGCGTTGCCCCAGTCGCTAATAAAGAAGTTCTCTTCGACTGCGTTTTTCCTGCCGCGCCGTCCCAAATCGATCTTAACAAATGTTTTGTGGAAATGCTCCCGAGGCCTGAGCTCGTGCGGCTTCTGGTCGTGGATGATGAAGAAGAAATCGGAACGATGGTCCGGGATTATTTTGACGGACGGAAGAACCCGGCGTTCTTGGTGACGTGTGCTGCCAACGGCAAGGAAGCTCTCGAGAGGATCTCGCGCGAGCGTCCGGACGTGATCCTCCTCGATATCAAGATGCCCGTGATGGACGGCCGCGAATTCTATGCAAAACTCAGGGCGATGGCGCCAGAGATCCCCGTGATCGTTTTCTTCGATTCTATTTCCGGTGAAGAACTTTCCGAAATGCGTCGGTTTGGCAGTCCCGTTGTGATCGAAAAAGGCTATAAGGGAAGTTCGCTTTCCGCCATGATGCTTCTGGTGAGGAAACTGGTGTATTTCCGTGCGTAGTTCCCGCCTACTACCAACCCTCTGGGGCCTAATATTCTTTCTCGTCTCGTTCTCCGCCGCGGCTCAAGAACCTTCCGCCTCTCATGAAGAATTCCTAAATGAAGTCCAGGAAAAAGCATTCCGTTATTTTGAGACGCAGCATAATCCCCATAACGGTCTCGTGCGGGATGGCGCGCCGAACCGGCCCGGGGCCGCGAGTAACGCCCCGGCGAGCATTGCGGGGGTCGGGTTTGCGCTTTCGGTTTATCCGGTGGCGGTGGAGCGGGGATGGATGAGCCGTCCCACGGCTCACGAGCTTACCGTGCGGACCTTGGAATTTTTTCTTAATAATGCGGAACAACACAAAGGCTTCTTTTACCATTTTTTGAATTTTGAGACTGGTGAAAGAATGAATCATTCCGAGCTTTCGCCGATCGACACGGCACTTTTCCTGGCGGGGGCTCTTTTCGCGGCCGAATATTACGATGACCCGAAGATCCGAGATCTGGTCCAAAAGATCTATGAGCGGGTTGATTTCCAGTGGATGCTTAATAAAGGGAAAACCTTTGCGCTCGCCTGGAGTCCTGAGACGGGTTTTCATAAGGCTCGGTGGGATCACTTTGATGAATCGCTGCTTCTTTATGTCCTAGCGATCGGTTCGCCGACCTACCCGATCCCGGCGAAAAGTTGGCGCGAGATCCTCCGGCCGGTAGGCAGTTACCGCGATTATCGGCTGATCCAGATGCCGCCGCTTTTTACGCATCAATACCCGCATATTTGGCTTGATCTTCGAGGGCAGAACGATGGATTGGCGGATTATTTCGAGAATTCCGTCAATGCCTCGCGCGCCAACCGTGCTTTCTGTATTGACCAGGCTTCGAAATTTGCGGGCTACGGGCCGAATCTCTGGGGGCTTTCGGCTTCCGACGGTCCGGCGGGGTATCGCGCTTATGGCGCGCCTCCGGGCTGGACGGTCTTGCATGACGGGACGGTTGCGCCCACGGCTTGCGGAAGTTCGATCGTGTTCACGCCTGAGGAATCCATCGCCTGTCTTGAAAACATTCGAACCTATTACAGCGATGCGATGTGGGGGCCTTATGGATTTTCCGATGCCATGAACGTGGGTAAGGGATGGTTCAGCGACAAGGTTCTGGCGATCGATCAGGGACCGCTTCTCCTCATGATCGAGAATTACCGGAGCGGATTGATATGGAAGTTCATGAGCCAAAGCGCGCCGGTCCGGGCCGCGCTTGAGAAGATAGGGTTCAAGAAAGGTGCGTTGCCGCTTCCGTGGCCGGAGCCGCCGGTCTATCGAGCGCCGCATGTTTTGAGAGGTATTCACGTGGATGGATTTCTTCAGGATTGGCCGCCGGTGGCGGCTATTGTTATGAACTCAAAAGATAATAAAGATTCCGGAGATTTTGATGGGCCAGAAGATTTTAGGGCAGAGGTCCGTTTCGCGTGGGATGGCGATTATCTTTATTTTGTCGCGAAAGTAAATGATTACGATGTTGTGGTCAAAAGGACGGGGAAACAGATCTGGCGTGATGATCTTTTTGAGATCTATGTCGATCCGGAGGGGAATGGACTTTTTTGGAATGATCCCGCAGATTACCAGCTTGGATTCAGGCCGGGGCGTGACGAACAGGAACTTGCCGCTTGGTCCTGGTTCCAGGGTGGGGAGGATCCACTGGAAAAAAAGAAGGTGCTTGCGAAAAGTTATACCGATGAAAAAGGTTATATCATCGAGGGTGCCATTCGCTGGGATTTTTTAGGAATAACACCGGAACCGGGTGCGGTGATCCGGCTTAGCCCGGCCGTACATGAGATCGATCGAAAAGGCAGGGACGGAAAACTCGTTTGGTTTTTTCGCGGTGAAGAAAAATACCAGCGCTTTGTCTTGGGAAAAGTTGTGTTGGAAAAAACGGAGGAGATCTCGAATGCCGAGGTCTAAGAAAGAAAGGCCAGAAAAGGAGAAAACGGCTCGCCCTCTCGACGTGGGGCAAATCGTGAAACGTTTGCGTCTAGAAAAAGGGCTGAGCGGTGCGGAACTTTGTCGTCGCGGTATGGGGATCGATCCCAAGACGCTCGTCGCGCTTGAAAAGGGGAGGATCCGGAATCCCTCGATGATCACGCTGGAGGCGTTTGCGAAGGGTTTCGGGATGACCGTGAGCGATCTTTTCCGGCAGGCCGAATTCGATCAGCGTGATTATTTTTCTTTGGGTTCCCAGAAAGGTCTCTACAAGATCGATCTCCCATCGCAGGGCATTCAGCTGATCTCTTTTACGCCGCTCAGGGAGGAGCTTTTTTGCGGGAAGATGATCCTTGAAGGTCAAAAGTGGTTTGATGAAAAGCTGCTGGGCGGCGACGAAGCCGGAGCTTTCTTTATGATGATCCTAATAGGTCAATTCGAGGGAGAGGTCGAGGGACGAAAAGTGGCTCTGAAAGAAGGGGATAATCTCTATTTCTACGGGGGGATGAGATTTCATCTGGCGAATGCGCTCCAACGCAATTCCACCTTGCTTTTGGTTGCGGTGCCATCCTGTCTAAGGGCTAAGGGGGCCTTTAGGCGGCAGGAGCCTTCTCGTTCCTAGCCTCGAGGGCGTGGCTAGAGGAAGATGCCATAAAATAGATTTGTGGTATTAACTTAGGCGTCTCTTGGCCGATAAAAGAAGAGCTGTTCCAATACCCATTATTGGGGTGAAGTGAAAATCGGGGACGCTCTTGTAGCTTTTAGAAAGCTAAAATATAAAACAAGTCCTGTGGATTTTATCTTTAACCGTGGTAAAATGCCGTCAATACAATGCTTATGAAAAAATCTCTTTTCCTTTTCTTAGGGTTATTTATCGCTCTGGGTTTTTGTGTGTGCTCTCCCACAGGGCGGGCCGCGGAGGGTGCCGTGCCGGCGGTCGGCATCACCTCAACGACTGAAGACAAATCTATGCCTTCTTCCGGCATGAGTTATGAGCCTCTTAATCCAAGCAGTGCCGCGTCTATTCCCGTGATGCCTCCCGTGGCTTCGATCCAGCCTGTCCCAGCGCCCACCCGGGTCGAAGAGCCTGTTGCCGTGCGTAAAGACGCGCCTGCTGCGAAGATCGAGATCATGGATAAAAACGAAAAAAAGAAGCAGAGCAAGCGCGAGAAGGCGGAAGATCAGGCCCGTACGGAGGCCCTGGAAAATGCTGTTGAGCAGCAGGTGCAGGCGATGCGGGACGAGCGCGCGCGGGAGATGCCGTATTTGGACAAGGTTTATATCCGAACCAGCATTACGCCGCTCAAGGTTCAGAAGAAAGAGGAATTTTTAAAAGGCGGAAGTAAAGATCTCCAGGATCTCATTGTTCGCGCTAAATCAGTCCACACTCAGGCCAAGGCCGCTCATGAGAATATCGCGCTTTACAACCGGCGCGTACTTTTGGCTTTGCGAAAACTTTTTCCCGAAGCCTCGTTTAATTTCAATCATCGCGATGGCGTTCTGAGCAGCAATGCTTTTACGGGTAAGGACTGGCAGGTCACGCTGCGCCAGCCTATTTATAACGGCGGGGTTCTTTGGAATACGCTTCTTCAGGAAAAAGCGAACCTGGAGGCTGCGAAAAAACAATATGATAAAACCCTCTCCGAACTTGTGTTCGATATTTCCCGTGCTTACTTTGAATACCAGCGAACCTTGCAGACCGCCGAAGAAAATCAGAACGCCGTAGAAAAAATGAAGCGCTTTGCGGAAATGTCGCAAGAAAAGTTCAACGAGAAGATCATTTCCGAGATCGAACATCTGAATGTGCAGTCGCTTTACAGCCAGATGCAGTTCGATCTTGAATCCGCGAATCAAGAGCTCGAGATCGCGAAGCTCGATCTTCAAAAATATCTCGATCTTTCGGTGAATGATCAAATCACACTTTCCAAAATCTATAACCTTGACGATGTGATCGAGGGACAGGCGATCCCGGCGGGGAGCGCGGTGGGGACCAAGACCCTTCCCGATGTTTTTAAGGGCGAAGGTAAAGCGCCGGAACTCTCAAAATTGATCGATCTTTCATACGGGCATCGCCCGGAACTTCAAGTGGAGGCCGCGAAGCTTCAGGCCGCGCGGCTCGGGGAACGCATCCGGTGGGGTGAGTTTCTACCCAAGGCCAACTTGTCGTATCACTTCGGGGCTTTGGGTGAGGCTTATAATAATACTGCAAGTGCCTATGCGCAATCGGGAGGTGGTAGCGGCATAAAAAATGATCCGATCTTCAAAAAACAATGGGAGCTCTTGCTCGAAATGAACTGGAATGTCGGCGGCAACAAGTTGAGTTATACTTACGATAAGGATCATAAAGCGCCGTCCATCACACAGTACGATCAAGCGAATGGTTCTTATCTTTTGAAAAACGGCCTGACCTTTGGGGTTTTGGATGGCCTGGATGCTTTTGTGAACGTGAAACAGGCCGAGGTTGATAAGCTCAACCAGGTCGTGGAATTGGAGAAGGCCGAGAAGCAGGTGCTTCAGGACGTGAAACAGGCCTACTATGATTATCAAAAGGCCCTGATCCAGGTGAATTCGACAGTCAAGCGCTTGGAATATCGCAAACGTCTTCGCGATTTTGCCGAGCATCGATTGAGCAAAAAAGAGATTGAGCTTTCCGAGTATCTTCAGGCCGAATCTGATCTTGTGCGTGAAAAGGCGGAACTCCACAAGGCGCTCAAGGAATACTTTTCGGCCAAGGCAGCGCTTAATCACGCGGTGGGCATCCAGAATTTTTTCAGCATGGACAATCCTCAGAAGAAATAAGAGCCCAGGGAAGGTCTCGCAAGGTCTTCTTGCAATAAAACGAGAATTATCACGGAGATAAAAATGGACATGAAGGACGAAGAGAATCCCGGGAACGCAAAAACTCCATTCAGGATCAAGGCCCCGTCGTCGGGAACGCCCGGAAAAATGCCGTTCCGGATTCCGGAAGACGTGAAGCATTCACTCCTTTCTCATCCTATGGCCCGGTGGGTCATTATTGCGGTGGTCGTCCTAGGGCTGGTTATTGCAGGGAAGATGGTGATGGGGCTTTTCAAGCCGAAGCAGCTTTCCTTGAGCGACACGATGAAACAACAGCAACAGGCGGCTAAGGACGCGCCGGTGGCGATTAAGGGATTCAAGGTCGGGCGGTTCAATTACGAGGATTCCATGAACGTGCTGGGGACCATCAAGGGGGCTATGGAACTGAAACTCAGTTTCGAGATCCCGGGTGTGATCAGTTCGATCAATTACAAAGAAGGAGAGCGTTACGAGGAAGGGGCTCTCCTTGTGTCCATGAAGCAGGATGATATTCTTTTGCGACTCAAACGGGCTCAAGCAGCTTTCAACAAGGCAGAGTCCCAAGCCAAAGTTACGGAGAACGAGGTTGCGGAGAATGAGAAGCTTCTGAAGATGGGGGCGATTCCGCCGTCGACGGTAGAAAAAAAGAAATTGGAAATGGATGCGGCCAAATATGAGGCCGAAGCCCAACGCCTTGAAATGAAGGCGAACGAAGCCATGCTCGAGAAGTCCAATCTTTACGCGCCCTCCTCCGGAATGTTGGGAGATCTAAACGTTGAGGAAGGGGAAAATATCAGCCAGAGCACGCTGATCGGGACCCATATCAACACAGAATATGTCTATGCCGAGTTCGGGATCGTCGAGCGCGATGTCCAGAAGATCACGCTGGGGCAGAAGGCCAAGGTTTTCGTGGACGCTTACGCAGATAAGACCTTTGAGGGTGTGATTGAAAATATTGCGCCGCAGATCTCGGGGACAAGCCGGACCTCGACGGCCAAGGTGCGCATTGAAAATCCTGAAGGGCTTTTGATGCCGGGGATGTTCGCTCGTGTTCGCATCATGCTTTATAGCAAAAAGGACGCTCTTGTGGTGCCGACGGATGCTATTCAGGGCGGTGAGGGCGAAAAATTTGTTTATGTTATTAAGCTTCCCGAAGGGTCCACTCCCAAGAAGGCTGTCGAACCCAAGGTCGCGGGAGCCATGGGGGGCGGGCTGGGCGCCATTGCCGCACTGAGTTCTGGTGGTGCTAAAGGCCAAGATAATGGCGGAAAAGGCGCCGGTAAGGCGACTAGCGACAAAGAGGCCGCAAAGATCGAGGAAGGTACCGCTGAGAAGCGCCCTGTGACCGTGGGTTACACCCGCACGGACTATTCTCAGGTCGACGCAGGTCTTACGGAAGGAGAGATCATCGCTATGACTGGGTTCGAGAGATTGGAGGATGGAAAGAAGATCCGTTTGATCGAAACCCAAGAAGCCGAGCTTTAACGCTATGCGGACAAAAGGCAATCTCCGCAGAATAACTTTTGCTTTATGAATTTAACTGCGTTCTCGATTAATAAAAAAGTTACGATTTACATGCTTACGCTCGGGTTGATCCTCCTGGGCGTTCTTTCTTTTAAGCGTCTTCCTCAAGACCTTTTCCCCCCGATCACATTTCCTCAGATAACGATTGTTACGGATTACGCTAACGCTGCGCCGGAGGAAATAGAGACTCTCATTACCCGCGTTGTTGAGGAGGCGATCGGTTCTGTCGCGGGTTTGAAACGCATTGAGTCGGTCTCCCGCGAAGGACGCAGCACTATTACCGCCTCATTCAACTGGGGCCAGGACATTGATTTTGCGGCGCTAGCCATTCGCGAAAAAGTCGATCTGGTCAAAGAAAGGCTTCCCAAAGAGGCCGAAGATCCCGTGGTTTTGAAATTCGATCCCCTCGCGCGTCCGATCCTCCAACTTTCCGTGACCGGTCCGGATCTTCCTCCCGTGCGTTTGAAACTTCTCACAGAAAAGATGATCAAGGATCGCCTAGAAAAAGTGGAAGGTGTTGCTTCGGTCAGTCTTTCGGGCGGCGTGAATCGCGAGATCCTGGTAGAGATCGACCAGCCGCGTCTCCAGGCCAACAAACTTTCGCTCCTGGAGGTCATCAATTCCCTGGATGAAGCTAATGTGTCCTACCCGGCAGGGAGTATCAAAAAAGGTCTTTATGAATATCTGATCCGGACGGTCGGAGATTTCCGTTCTCCAACCGAGATTGAATATGCGGTTGTCGGGGTGGATAACGTGGAAAAACTCCGCCGAGAAGACACAAGCTTTGTTGAGCGCGATACGAGTCAAGGGCCTCGGGAAACCATCGAGAAATTGAGGGGAGAAGTTGAAAAACAGATGCTCGAGAAGCGTCTCGTAACTGTCAAAGATATCGGAAATGTTGTGGACGGTCTTGCCGAACAGACCAGTATTTCCCGCTACAACGGTGCTCAGAACATATCTGTGGCCATTCAAAAGCAATCGAATGCGAATACCATCCAAGTTGTGGATAGGCTCCGTAAGGAACTGAAGTTTCTTGCGGAAGATTTCGCATCCCGAGGGCTTCAGGTCAAGATCATTTATGACCACTCCATTTTCATTCGCCAAACCATCAATGATTTAACGCATGAGGCCCTGCAAGGCGGAGGCCTTGCGTTGGTCACGCTTTTTCTATTCTTGCGCGCGTTTACGGTTTCCGCTCTGGTGCTCGTATCCCTGCCTTTAACCATTCTCGGCGTTTTTTTTATGATGGCTATGATGCACATTACGGTGAACATCATGTCTCTTGGCGGTCTCGCACTTGCGGTCGGGCTGATCACGGATGCCAGTATTGTAGTTCTGGAAAATATTTTTAGAAAACGCCAACAAGGATTATCACCGGAAGACGGAGCTATCGAGGGTGCCACGGAGGTTTTTTGGCCGATTTTCGCCTCAAACCTCACCTCAGTGGCTGTGTTTTTTCCTCTCATCGTGTTTGTGCCTGGCGTTGCGGGACAGATTTTCAAAGATCTATCCTGGAGTATTATTTTTTCGCATACCATTTCGACTTTCATCCCGCTTTGCCAGACGGCCTTATTTTCAACCTACGTGAAGGTCAAACAGCAAGAATACAAGCCATTCAGTCTCACAGGCGATTTGGATAAAAAGATCTTGAGCTTGCCGACCAAGAGCGCCCAGAACCGCTTCATGGCCGGGATATTGGGTCTCGTTTTTGCTGTTCTGGCGTTGACTTTTTTTCTTATCCCGACAATCGATCGCGAGGTTCTGCCTAAAGTGGACCAGGGCCAGTTCTACGTGAAAGTCGATATGCCGCTGGGGACTCGACTGGGCGTGACGGATGGGGTCTGCAAACGGTTGGAAGAAATGATGCGTTCCGACAGTGATGTCCAGGATATTTCCGTTGCGATTGGAAGTGAAAAAACAAATCGCGGCGAGATCAAGGTTGAAACTTTGCGGCCGTCGCAAAGCCTCATTCTTGTGACTCTTAAAAAAGACCGTAAGAACTCTTCTGCTAAAGTGGTGGCGTCACTTACCAAAAAACTCGAGGCGCTAAATATGGAGAAGGAGAGCGCCTCAGTCGAATTCGTACTTCAGGAAAGCGAGTTTGCAGTAGGTGGCAAAGGACTTAAGCCGGTACTGATCGAGGCCAAGGGATACGATTTTGCAAAAATGGAAGACTTGGTGAAACGGCTCAAGGAGCATCTTGGTGCGATTCCGGGCATTATCAACATTCAGGATGACATCGGTGAAAAAACGCCTGAAACAAAACTCCAGATCAATAAAAAGCGAGCGGCGCTTTATGGAGTCACCGCCATGGATATCTCGCTTACGGCGAAAGCAGCCATCGAAGGCGTGATTGCAACCCAGTACCGCGAAGCCGGACGAGAGATCGACGTGCGCGTACGGTTAAGCGACAAAGACAAGGAGAACATTTCAAATCTCGGGACGCTTTTGCTTTACTCGAAGGTACTGGATATCCACGTGCCTTTAAAAGAGATCGCCTCGATCGATCGAGGGCAAGGGCCGAGCGAGGTTCGGCGCATGGATCAGGAGCGCACGGTGACTATCTCTGCGGAGCTCGATAAGACCCGTCAGGACAAGGATGTGCTTGCCGATGTTCAGGTTTTTCTTGCAGGGCTCAGGGTGCCGAAGGATATTCCACAAGATTTTCAGGTCAAACTTTCCGGAAAGGCCAAGGAGATCAAGGAAAACTTTGGCGGGGTCATTTTCGCCTTCATTCTTTCCGTCATGCTCATTTATATGATCATGGCCGCCCAGTTCGAGTCTTTTCTGCAGCCTTTGATCATTATGGTTACCGTGCCGCTTTCTTTCGGAGGCGCGCTCATTGCTTTGAAAGTGACCGGAACTTCTTTCAACGTAATCTCGCTTTTAGGTCTTGTGCTCTTGGAGGGTGTGGTCGTGGGCAACGGGATCGTGCTAATGGAGTATATCAATCAGCTCCGTTCGGACGGTAAGGAAATGGTTGCTGCGGTCTGGGAAGCGACGCGCATTCGAACGCGTCCCGTGCTCATGTCTTCGACCGCGAATATTATGGGGATGTTGCCGGTGGCCATAGGTCTCGGCGGAGGTTCCTCGCTGCTGTCGCCGCTTGCGATCACGGTCATGGGCGGGCTTTTCTCCTCCACGGTCCTGACCTTGATCGTTCTTCCGTGTCTTTATATCGTGGTCAATCGATTTCTAGAAAAATATTTAGGATATGAAGAAGAGGTTATCGAAGAAAACGTTGAGACGCCAGGTCAGGCCTGATTATGGGACTGCCGAGTTTTGCTCTTAAACGTCCCGTTTTTGTAGCTGTTATTTTTGCCGTTGTGTTCGTTATCGGCATTATTTCCCTCATGAGGCTCAAGGTCGAGCTTTATCAAGGTCAGAGCCAGGCAGTTGTCAGCATTGTGGTTCGTGCCCGCGGCGGACTTCCCTCCCAAGATGTCGAAAAAATGATCACAAAACCCATAGAAGAGGCCGTGGGGACTGTCAGTCGCATGAAGAGCCTCTATTCCAGTTCGCGGGAAGCGGAATCCCGCGTGAGCATGGAGTTCGAGCCCGGTACAGACATGAAGTTTGCGGCTCTTGAGATCCGAGAAAAATTTTCGCGCGTCAGACCCTTTCTTCCTAAAGAAATCGAAAAACCCGTAATTGCCAATTACGATGACGCTCAGGCCGCTATTATGGTGTTCGCCGTGACCTCGGAGACTATGTCCCCAGAGGAGATCCGCAATGCGGTGGATATCAAGCTCAAGCCGGTCATCAGCCGTGTGGATGGAGTGGCGAGTGTGGAAGTTTATGGAGGGAGGGAACGCAAGATCCTCGTGGAGCTCGATCGCGATAAGATGGTGGCTTATAACATCTCGATCGAACGTGTGATGGACGTGCTGGGTCAGAGCAATATCAATCTTCTGGCCGGGAACGTTGAGACCGGAAAGTTTGAGTATGCGGTTCGGAGTATGGGTTCTTTTCTTACGGTAGACGAGGTCGGGGATATCGGTGTGAAGGCCACTCGCCAGGGATCCATCATCCCCCTTAAAGAGATCGGGACCATCAAAGACTCTTATCTCGAGGCGACGGATCAGGCGCGCTTGAATTTGGAGCAGAACGTCACGGTCTATGTCAAAAAAGCGAGCATGGCCAATACCTTGGATGTTGCGAAACATCTTGACAGGGTCCTGGACATTTTTGATCAGGATAACAAGGGGAGCCTAAAGACCGTAATCGTGAATGACCGCGCGGAAACGATCGCACGTGCGATCGACGACGTGAAGGGAGCGCTCTATCTAGGGTTGGTTCTGACCATGGGCGTTATTTATATTTTTATTCGCAACTGGGTTTTGGCGGCTATCATCCTGGTTGTAATCCCGTGTTCTTTGATCGCGACGTTCATTTTTATGGCAGCTTTTGGTATCAGCATCAATGTTATGACCCTAAGCGGCCTCTCGCTTGCGATCGGGATCTTGATCGATACAGCGGTCGTGATCATGGAAAACATTTTCTCGAAAAAGGAGCAGGGTTTTGGGGACACGAAGGCCATTCGGGATGGGTCGGAGGAAGTGTGGCTTCCGCTACTGACATCGCTTTTGACGATGCTTGTGGTATTCATGCCGATTATTTTTATCGATAAGACCGTCCAGTTGACTTATGGAGGGTTTGCATTCACCATCAGCATTTCGCTTATCGCGTCTTTTTTTTCAGCCCTCATGCTGATTCCCATGCTTATTCGCCAATTCGGGATCGCGGCGCTCAATGCTCACCGCAAGGACACCTCGAGCACTTTCATTGATAAAGCGCGGGAAAAATATGTGAAGGCCATTCGCTGGTGCATTACCCACCGATGGAAGGTTATACCCGTGGTTTTCGGACTCTGTTTTTTTTCCATTTTTATGCTGGCTCGTACGCCGATCGACTGGCCGTCGTCTTTTGAAGAGAACGAATTTGCGGTCGTCACGTTTCCCTTGGCAGGGGCGCGTCTGGAATCAAACGATCTGGCCATGAAGAAGCTCGAAGAGATCCTTACGAAGATTCCGGATATCATTCTCTTCTCAACAACTGTTTCCAAGGACGATCTGCGGCTTTTTGTTCGTTTGAAACCCGCTCGCAAACGACAGTATTCCAAAGAAGAGATCATGAAAATTATTGATACGCAGGGGAACGCGGCGGTTAAGGAGATCCACAGCGATTACAGTCTGATCGTGGATGAAGGCGCCGGTTCCTCCGAGCAGAAAAAACTCGTCGTGAACATTTACGGTCAGGACGGCGATGAGCTCGAAAAGCTCGCCAAAGAGTTTGCCAACAAGATGGCGAAAGTGGAAGGTTTGACCAATTTAGTCATGACGGACCTCCGTAAGCGTCCGGAGTATTCACTCGTGGTCGACAAGGGAAAGGCCGCGATGTACGGTCTCAACGTAAAAACAGTGGCGGATAGCATTCACGCCCAGGTCCGCGGTATGCGGCCTACAAAATTTCATGAGCTTTCCAAAGGCGAAGAGATCGAAACCATTACGCGTCTTCAAGCCATTTATCGCCAAAAGCTCGATGATCTAGGGCAGATCTATGTCCAGACCCGGGAATCTAGGCAAATTCTCTTAAGCGAGATCGCGAACTTCTATCCTGCCACGGGTCCCCAGAGTATTGATCGCAAGGAGAAGCACCGCTACGTGTTCGTAAAAGGAGATGTGAAGCGGCCGATCGAAAAGATCGCGGCCGACGTCAAAAAAGTTTTGGCGGACGTGAAACTTCCTGACGATTATTACTGGCGTTTTGGCGGCGGGTTCGAAGATCTCATGGAAAGCAAGACTCAATTGGCAGCGGCTCTTTTGATCACGGTCTTTCTGGTCTACATGGTCATGGCCTGTCTTTTCGAAAGTTATCTCTATCCGTTCCTGATCATGATCAAGATCCTTCTTAATTTTTTTGGGATCTGGGCTGCGCTTGCGATTACGCGCAAGCCTCTCAGCACCCAAGTTTTTATCGGGATGATCATGCTCGCCGGCTATTCGGTGAATGCAGCAATCCTCTTGGTGGATCACGCCCTCCATTTACCTGCGGATCAAAGCAAAAAAGAGCGGTTTATTCAAGCGGGCGTGGACCGGTTGCGGCCTATTATGATGACCGCCCTCGCGGCCATCCTAGGATTTCTGCCCATGGCGATGAGTTTTGGCCAGGCAAGCGATCTCTGGTCGCCTCTGGCGGTGACCATTATTGGGGGATTGATCAGTTCGACCATCTTAATCCTTTTTGTCCTGCCAGCGCTTGTTGTGATCACGGACGATATTCGAGAAATTTCAAAGATCTTTTTTTCGAACGTGGCTGAAAAAATGCGCATCTTTTCAGTGAACAAAACGGTCCAAAGCCATTAAATTTAACCAGGAACATCACTGCCATCCCTCATGGGACGGACAAAGGAGATTAACATGGAAACGAACGTGAACGTGCAAGCCAAAGTCGCCGCGCCCCAGCGTCCCTATAAACGGCAGGTGAAAAATCTCATCATTCACCGTCCGATGCAGCGGGAATTCTCTTTCATGCTGATCGCCCTTTTCATGGTGGCTTCGGCGGCAGTCGCCTGGGTCATCCATCAGACCATTCGTGATGCGGCTTTCGGGGGCGCCTTTACTTTCGGGAAGATCAATCCCTCCGAAATTCTCTATGACGTGAGTTATTCGATTATTATACGCGTGACGCTGGTCTTGATCCTCACGCTCATCATTATCGGCGCCTATGGCGTGGTTTTTTTGCACCGCGTAGCGGGTCCGGTTTACCGTTTCCGCCAAACCTTGCTTAAAGTGAACCGCGGGGAAATGCCCCAGGACATCAAGCTCCGTGAAGGGGACTTTTTCCACGATATGGCGCATGATATTAATATTATCTTGAGGCGTCTGCGGGCGGAACAGGAAAAAATTTCTGAGCTTAAAGTAAAAGTCAGCGATTTTCAGAAAAGTGCTCCCACAGAAGACGCTCGCCGGAAAGCTGATGAGATGAAAGTGGTCCTTGATTCGTTCTCAAAAATCTAGTGCATATTTTCGCAACTTGTTTCAAGGAAGCAACTTATAGCTTTTTATAATTCGGCGTTTGAATGGAAATTGAAAGATTAATAAATATTAATCTTTCAATCCAGTCTAAGTTAAAAAGAGCCCACTTTTTTCGATGCACCCCTTGTCTTTATCTTTATAAAAGGGTATACTTCTTTTCGACCCTCGCCAATCAGTATCATTTCACGAAAGGAGTAACAATAAAATGAAGAAGTTTAACATCGGTTTGACGTTAGCGCTCGTTGCGTTGATGGTTGTTGGTTTTGGAGTTGCCAGCTATGCGGCCACTCCTAAAACGGCTAATGCGAACGAGCTTGTAATCGCGGATTTTGACACCGGGGACAAGCCGAATAACATCGGCGGTGATTTCGGTGGATGGGACAAAGATCCGAATGATGAGACCCAGGGAACCCAGATGTCTTTCGATACGGACGATAGCCAAGGGGATGCTTCTGGCTACTCGATTCGCCTCGATTACGATGTGGATTCTCCGAATCCGGCTTACAGTGGTTTCTGGATGAAGCTGAATGGCGAGGATGCAACGGCTTACAACACTCTGAATTTCTACGTCAAGGGTGATGCAAAGGCCGGTTACACCAAGCGTTTCAAGATCGAGCTCAAGGACATGACGAACAAGCCTTCCGCTTATATCGTGAGCGGCGTCACGGACCAGTGGCAGAAGATCTCGATCCCGTTCGAGAAGTTCCGTCGTATCGAGAACTGGAACTCTTTGAACGAGCTCGTCTTTGTTTTCGACGATATCAACTCCAGTCCGAAGGTAGGCAGTATTTTGATCGACCAGGTTACGCTCTCGAAGCAATAATCGAGGCGTTTTGTTGTAGAAGTTGTTTCCAAACGGCTCCGCTTGCAAAAGCGGGGCCGTTTTTTTTGCCTGCGCTCGAACCGGGCAGGGGCGGGTCTCCCGCTCTCTACAAACCTGGGTTTTTCATAATTTATGACCTTTCTAGTCTTCTCCTACGGGGCTTCAATCCAGGGTTAAAAGACCCCAATTCCGGCCGATAATATAAGAGCGTCCTGACCTACGAGTGTGCCAGGACATCATGGAAGGGGTATTCCCAATGGAAAAAAAGGACGGCATCTATGCCGTGACCGCGAGCCGTGTACTGCCCGCTAAGCGTTGGCAAGTGTTGCGTCTCCTCACGCGTGTCCAGGATTTCCCGCGAATGATGCCGAACGTCAAGGAATGCCGAGTCCTGAGCCACAGTCGTGCCAAGGTCGTGACGGCGTGGAAGGTGGAGATGGGACGCATTCCGATCTCCTGGAAAGAAGAAGATACTTTTGACTTCCATCATTTCATCATTCGTTTTAAGGCTATAGATGGAGATCTTGAGACTTTCGAGGGGGAGTGGCATCTGACGGAGCATCCTGCGGGTGGGACGGAGGTCCGGATCGATGCGCGGGTGTGTCTTGGGATTCCGGTGCTTGAGACGATCATCGGTGGCGTTCTTGCCGACCGCGTAAAAAAGAACTTCGATTCCATGCTCCAGGCTTTCGATGGGATCCTGACCGAGCGTCGCTATCAAAAGATCGATGATCGAAGGGTCCGAGATGTTCGCGGCTTTGGGGTTATCGGCCATCCCTACAACCTGAACCATCTAATCAAATATTTCCAGTCCTTCAAACCGGACATGAAGATCCCGTCTGAAGAGTTCCTGTCCAAGATCTTTGATCTCGTGCCTTCCTATGTTTCCCATGACGTGAAGGAGTTCCGGGGTTCCAGCGGCAAAACGACACGGGGGGCGTTCATCGCCTGCAATATCATTCCGGACCTGCTCGACAAGGATATGCTCAAGGGCGTGCAAAAGGTCGTGGAATCTTGCAAGGTGGCGGAGAAGCTCGGGCTCGGGATCGTGGCGCTCGGGGGTTTTACTTCGATCGCTGGTGAGAAATATGGAGAAGAATTCAAAAAGCTTATCAATATTCCGGTCACGACAGGCAATACGTTGACCGCGGCGTTGGCTGTCGAAGGGGTTCTGAAAGCTGCGCGTCTCCGGGAACTGGATCTCTCAACGGCCAAAGCCACGGTGATCGGTGGGACAGGGGATATCGGGAGTGCTTGTGCGCGGGCCCTGGCAGACAAGGTATGCGATCTTGTCATTACGAGCCGCAGTGTTGAGAATCTGGAGTATATGCGAAAAATGCTCACGATGTTCGGGAAGGTAAGATTCCGTGGCATGCATGACAATAACGCGGCGGTACGCGATGCAGATATTGTGATCGCGGCGGCAAGTGTTTCCCACTCAATCCTCGATATCGCGAATTTTAAGCCGGGCGCCATCGTTTGCGACATCGGATATCCGAAGAATATCTCATACCGGGACTGTGACCGCCAGGACATTCTGATCTTTTCGGGAGGCATTTGCTCCTTACCTCAGGAATTCAATGTAGGCTTTGATATCGGACTCCCGTCCTCGAATGTTCTTTACGGCTGTTTTTCAGAAGCGATCGTGCTTGCCCTCGAAGAGCGTTACGAGAATTTCTCTTGGGGGAAGGGGAATATTACGCAATCCAAAATGGCGGAGATCCTGGGGCTAGCCCGTAAACATGGTTTTGAGCTCGCGCCATTTTTCTGGGGACATCGTCTTGTGACGGATGAGGAAGTAAAAGGAATCAAAGTCGGATAACGGGTGACGGGAAACGTCGACAGCAAAAGTTTTTTGACTTCCGATGCCCGTTCGCCGTTTCCCGGAAACATATTCATTCGGGTCCTAAAATTATGATCAAAACTGCTCTTGGAATGTTCCGCTTTAATTGGTATGCCATGCCGGTGCTGATCGTGGGCCTTTTGATGCTCTTGATCGGGATCTTCATCCTCCTGCAGAACAAGCGCTCGCGTGTTAATTTTTCATTCTTTCTGATAGGGGTCTGTGGTTTCTTGTGGTTTCTTGGGATCGCCGGTACCTATGCTGCGAGTACCCCTGAGATCGCCCTGGCGATCTATCGGAACGTGACGTTTCTTGGGGTGGCTCTGATTGCTCCGTGCACACATTACTTCTCAGCGACATGGCTCGGACTCTTCAAGAAACAAAAGGTTGCGATTCGGGCCGGGCTTTTCTTTGGTGCAGCTTTTTATATTGTCGGGCTTTTCTCCCCGCTCAGTTTTCCGGGCGTCACTCGTTACTTCTGGGGTTTTTATCCCGTCTATGGCCCCCTCAACCGGTACTTCCTCGGATTCTTTTTTCTGGTGCTCGTCTGCGCGTTCTACAATTTCTTTAGTGCGCTTTTCAAAGAGCCGAAGGGCGTGCGCCGCACCCAGATTGGATTGATCACGATCGGTTTCCTCGTAGCTTTTCTGGGAGCGTTCGATTATCTGCCGAAATTCATTTACTATTCCGTTCTCCCGCTCGGTTTTCTCGCGGTTTTTTTCTGGATCTTGGTCGTGGCCTACGCGATCATTCGCTACAGAGCCATGGATATCGAGACCGTAATCCACAAGACGCTCATGTGGCTTGTCACGACGATCGCGGCCATCATTCCGTTCGCAGCCTTTATCTACTGGACCCAGAGCCTCAGGGACCCGTCTTCCGCCTGGGGATCCATGTTCTATTACCTCATCGTGGCCATTACTTTTTATTTCTATTTCCGGGCCCTTCAGCCGCGGCTCGACCATCTTTTCCAGCGCCAAAGGAAGAACCTGCTCGCGGTCATGACAAAATTTTCCCAGGAGCTTGTGCATCTCAAGAATCTCAGAGACCTCCTGCAAAGTTTTGCGCGCATGCTTCGCCGCCAACTTTATGTGCGCCGTCTTTCAGTCTTTCTGCTTGATGAGAAAAATGGCGAATATGTTCCGGCCATCGCGAAGGGGCTGCGTAATCTCAAGGCCTTTCCAAAAGATCATCCGTTCCTGGCCTGGCTAGAAGGAAAAGATGCAGTCGTGATGGGCAATCTCGTCGGCGCGGATCCGGAAGTGGAGACGTTCCGATCCGAGATCGAACAATTCTTTCGTGCGACGCAGGGGATGGTCGCCGTGCCGCTTGTGCTGGGAGGTAAGCTGATCGGAGTGGTGAGCCTCGGGCGGAAAGCGAACTTGAAACCCTATCGGCCGAATGAAATTCAATTCCTTGCTGAGATCAAGATCCCGGTGACGATCGCGTTCTCGAATTCCATGCAATATGAGAATATCAGTGAGCTTTACACCCAGGTCCGCAAGATGAGCGAGGAGCTCAAACGATGGAATGTGGAACTTGAAAAACGCGTGGAGGACCGGACTCGGGAACTTGTCAGGACGCAGGAGCAGCTGATCCAGGCCGAGAAGCTCGCGACGCTGGGGACGCTCGCGGGGGGCGTAGCGCATGAGATCAATAACCCACTGACCGCGGTGCTGACGAACGCACAGATCCTCAAGATGACGGCCACTGAGGACAGCCTAGAATCTCTTGATCTGATCGAGGAGGGCGCGAAGCGCTGCCAGGGGATCGTGCAGAAGCTTATGAAATACGCCCGGAAGACTGTGGAAGAAACGCCCCATATGGATGTCGACCTGCGCGATGTGGTAAAAGGCACCTGCGCGCTTCTGGGTTTCCAGTTCCAGCAGGAGAATATTGAAGTGAAGATGAATCTGGGAGATGTGCCGTCCATCAAAGGGATCGCGGGGGAGCTTGATCAGGTACTCACCAATCTCCTCGTGAATGCCCGTGACGCCATTTGTGCGGCCAAGACACGCGGCAAGATTACAGTGGAGACCCGGATCGCAGCCGATGCGGTGGAGATGGTTGTACAGGATAATGGTATTGGTATTCCCAAGGAAAATCAAAAAAAGATCTTCGATCCTTTTTTTACAACCAAGGATGTCGGCTCGGGCACCGGCCTTGGCCTTGCCGTTAGCTTCGGCATCCTCAAGCGTCACAATGCCACTATCTCCGTTAGTTCTGCTCCTGGCAACGGTGCCACCTTCACCGTTAAATTCCCACTAGCCGCCCTTTTAAAAGCATGAATCCATATGGTTTTTCTGTTCTCTGCTTTGGCTTCTGCTCTTTTTTTGTTGGCATTCTAATTCTTCTCAAGCGCCCGGATTCTGTGGGGTTATAAAACGTGAATCTCTACAATTTCGCCATTCTTTGTTTTGGGTTTTGCAGCCTACTCCTTGGTCTTTTAGTCTGGCTAAAACGGGGGGATGAGGTTGGTAGACGATATTTTTTTATGTCGTTCGCCAATTCTAGTTGGGCTATTTTTATTGCCATGAACTTAAATAACGACATCTCTCCCGAGCTGGGTTTATTTATGGGGCGAATCGGGAATGCCTTTGCTGTTTTTATCCCCGTGACTTGGTATCACTTTGTGCTAGCCTTTGTCGGAAGCGGAAAAAGGCGTTCTCGTTTTGTAGCCACTTTATATGCGATTTCTTCGATCATAGCGAGCCTTGCGTTCACTCCTTGGTTTATCACCAAAACAGTTCCGATGGTGGGTTTTCGATATTACTCTCAGGCAGGGCCGATTTTTTGTCTCAGTGCCATCATTTTTTTTATAGTTGTTCCTCTGAGTTTTTTTGAGCTTTACAAGAAAATTAAAATGGTCAGTGGACATGAAAGACGACAAATTAGGGGGTTGTTTTTTATCGCATTAGTTGGTTACATTGGGGGGAGTCCGACATTCCTGCCTATTTTTGGCTTACCATTTCCTCAGTACACCCTTTTACTTCTTCCCGTTTATCCCTTTGCCTTAGCCTATGTCATAAGTAAGCAGAAACTTTTCGATGTGGAAGAGCTCGCCCAAGCAGCGCATCGGGATAAGCTGACGGCGATTGGCGTGTTGGCTGCAAGTATCAACCACGAGGTCAAGAACCCGTTATTTATCATTAAGGGACTTTCGGAAAGTTGTCTTGAGCGCCAGAAGGAAGGGATATTTCCGAACACGGACAAAGCGCTTGAGAGTGCCAATGACGCCCTGAAACGGAGTATGGACCAGGCCGATCGGGCAATGGATATCATCAAAAGGCTCTCTCTCTTTGCTAAGGCAGGGATCGACAGTGAGATGAAATTCGAGCTCGTGGAAATCGCCCAAGTGGTCGAGGATATCTTGCCACTTGTCCGCTATGAGCTTGCGGTGCATAGCATTGCGCTCGTGCGTGATATCCCGCCAAATATTCCGAAGGTGCGTGCTGACCGGCGTTATCTCGAGGAAGTTCTCTTCAATCTGTTGGTGAATGCTTGTCAGGCATTAAAGGGAAAATCCGAAGGTGGCGAGATCATAATCCGAGGGGCATTCGTGGCTGGAGGGGTTCGCTTAACCATCCGGGACAATGGTTCTGGTATACCTGCCGAAAAACTAAAAAATATCTTTCGCCCTTTTTATACGACTAAATCTGATGGCACCGGCCTTGGTCTTTATATCACACAACAGCTTGTCGAAAAAGTTGATGGTCGGATTGAGGTTCATTCTGAAGCAGGGGTTGGAACGACGTTTACCCTTCTATTCTCGTACTGAGGCAATGGTGCTTTTGAGGTCTATTCTTTAAGGGATGAGTCGTTCTTGCCGATACTGAAACAGGAAGTCTCAGGTGACAATTTTTAAAAAATCAGCTTAGAGGCGGTGCGCGGTGAATAAAATTCTTTTAATCGACGATGACGATTTGATTTTAAAAAGCGTTGAGAATCTGCTGAAGAATCAGGGTTATCAAGTTGTGTTGGCGACGGATGGTTTTGAAGCTCTTGAAAGAGTGAAAGATTTGGATTTCGATTTGATTATTTGTGATATGAGAATGCCAGGAATGAACGGGATAGAAACGGTTCAAAATATTCGGCAAGAATTAGGGAAAAGCGGAAAAAAGAATGTAGCAGAAATTTTTTTAACTGGGTACGCGGAGCAGGATTTGGAGAAGCAAGCCCGTCAGATGAAGGTCAAAGGATATATATATAAACCATTCGATTTGAAAGAATTTTTATTAACAATTCGGCGGGCACTCGAAAATGGGTAACGAGAAAATTCTGGTTAGGCTTTCTGACGGAACGGCTGTTGATGTGGTTGACTGCAGCTTTGATTTGTTATTGCACCTATTACATAGAAGCAGCTTTGATGTAAAAAAAGTTGAGAAAGAGATCGAATGGTTGTGTGAATTCAATCGGGAGCCGAATCTGCTGCGAGGATTGTTGGAAAAGAGTTTGCAGCAACTCTCTTCGGAATTAGCAAATAAAGTTTTAGTAAAAAGTCTTTCCGCGGGATTGGAACGCTCTAAAATAGTTGAGGATATGCTTATAGATTTTAATAAAATCCAATACTCTATAGTCGAGAACGCGTTGGATATGCGGAAAGTCTTGAAATTGAGGCGAAAAGTTTTTGTGGAGGAGGAGGGGTATCCTTCTACGGCAGTGACTAATGGATTTGAGAAAGAATCGATTCACATTATGGCGAGCATCCGCGGCGAGTTAGTCGCGTGTGTTTCGGTAGCCTTCGATGGAGTCCAGGGAATTCCGATGGACAAGTATTTGGATTTGAGCCAATACAAAAAAGCGATGAAAATCGTAGAAGTGGATAAGCTGGCTGTGATTGGAGAAAAGCGGAAAAAAGAGCTATCGTTTCATATTATGTGGATAGCTTATTCCGTAGCGCGTTTCTGGGGCGCCCAGAGAATGTTTATTTTTACTCTTTCTCATAAAAATGACAACCTTAATATATATTCTCGCTTTGGATTTAAAGAATTTGGATTCTTTAATATTTTCCCCGGGAAAAAGGCGACAGCGCTCATGCTGGATTTCGACGATCTAGATACCTATGAAAAGAAATTAAACACCGCTGATCTGTTGAAGCTTGGACGAAAACTTCTCAATAAATTCTCTCTAAGGAATTCAAAGTAATGTTTTTCTGGAATTTCTACGCTCTTTTTTACAATAAGCTAAACGAATTAATTCCGTACCAAGAGCATGTTTTGAATGTTTTAAAGCTCGTGAAATTAGAAGGCGGAAAAAAATATTTAGATCTAGGGTGCGGATCAGGGAATCTTATCCAAAATAAAACTAATATAATGGGTGTGGATATTTCGGCTTCCATGCTAAGCATCGCAAAAAAAAGAAATCCGGGGGCGAGCTTTACGGTTTCCGACTTAAATAAATCATTGCCCTTTAAGGATCGAACGTTCGACGGGGGATACACTAGTAATGTTGTCGCGTATCTTCGCGATCCAAAGGAATTCTTTCTCGAGGTACAGCGTATTCTTAAGCCGGGGGCCGAATTTGTTGTCGCTACTCTGCGCCCTCACTTTAGTCCGATAAAAATCTTACATGCTCACTTTAAAAAAGCTTCTTTTTTGAATTTTTTGAGCAATATTTTTTTTATACTTATAATTTATATTCTTAATGTACCTATCACAACTAAGCTTAAAAAAAATATTTATCATGGGTTTGAAGTTGAACAGCTGAAGAATCTGGTTTTTGAATGCGGATTCGATGTTGTGGACAGCGGCTATACATATGCCGAACAGGATGTTCTGTTGTTATTGAGAAGGAAATAGCCGCATGCTGAATGCCATAGTAGGGCTTGCCGCAATAATAAATTTTACCCTTAGCTTTATTATCCTGTTCCGGGGTTCAGAGCGACTGCTGAGCCGAATCTTCTCGGTTTTTGCAGCCGGTGTTGGCTGCTGGTGTTTCGCCGCTTTCTTTTTCTGGGTGTCAGATAACCCCTTGCTGTGGGGACGCTTAATGTTTGTTGGCCCCACCATAATGGCCCCTGCCTTTTTAGAATTCGCTTTAGTTTTTTCCTATTCGAGCAAAATATTTAATCCGCGTCGCTTCATCTGTCTTTGTCTGCCCGCAGTCCTGTTTTTATTTTTGGTGCCTACTGACATGATCGTGAAAAACATAATATTCCCACAGAGGGAAGTTGTTTATGGGATTGGGAATTCTTTATTTGCTGTTTATTTTAATCTCTATTTCTTGGTAGCTTTTTTAAATCTTGGAATTAACTGGAAGAAGGCAAGGGGGCGGAGGCGTCTGCAATTTCGCTACCTTTTTCTTGGAATTTTTCTTTCATCAGTCATTGGTGTTATTACCAACCTGGTTTTGCCGATGTTGGGAACATCTCTATATAATCGTATTGGACCAGCCGGGACAGTTTTTTTTGTTAGCATTGTGGCCTACACCATCTTGAAACATCAATTGATGGATATAGCGGTCATTATACGAAGGACTTTGATTTTCGCAGGGTTGTTTGGCGTCATTATGGCGGCTATTGGGCTTGTAACGGTTATGACTCAGAGTTATATAGGTCAAATTTTGGGAACGGGGGCGACGGCGCGGCAGTTCCTTAGCATCCTGATAGCGATCTTCTTATTCGATCCGACACGCAAGTTTTTGACCAATCTTACTGACAAATTTCTTTTTCAGAAAAAGTACGACTATCACAAACTTCTGAAAGATGCGTCGCGGGGGATGTCGAACATTGAATCCCTCGAGCATTTGCTTGGGCTTGTGGTGCACTTCATCACCATGAAGATGCGCGTGAAGAACGCGGCTGTGCTGATGCGGGAGGGGACGAGCGACCAGTATCATCTTATCTACCAGCGCGGGTTCGATAAGAAGTTTCTGACTCTTACGCTTTATCAGAATGATCCTTTGATCCATTATCTCGAGACACACAAAGAGGCGGTGGATATCGAGCGCATCAAAGAGCAGGTTGAGGCGGCATCGTATAAGCGGGACAGAAGCGAAAAGGCCTATGACTATGAGGCGATCCGAGAGCGGATGAACCAGCTCCAGGCCAGTTGTTGTGTGCCGAGCTTTTTGGGGCGCGAGCTTCGAAATATTCTCATGCTGGGCGAAAAAAAATCCGGCGAATATTATTCGAACGAGGATTTGAACCTGCTTTACACGCTTGCGCAGGAATCCTCCATTGCGATCGAAAATGCACGACTTTATGACGAAGCCATTCGAAAAACCATCGAGCTTGAACGGATCAACGAGCAGCTCGAGCGTTCGAAAATGCTTCTGATCAAGGCTTTGCAGGAAGCCGAAGGAGCGAATAAACAGCTGCAGGACACCCAAGCGCAGCTTATTCATGAACAAAAGATGGCGACCTTGGGCCGTTTGGCTGCATCGGTGGGGCATGAGGTGAATAACCCGCTTACCATCCTGTCCATGAATGTGTCGCGCGTCATTTTAAAATATCGGAAAAACCAGGATATGAAAGTGACCGAGATCCTGGATGTATTCGACAAAATGGAGAAAAATATCGAGCGCATTAAGGCGGTGGTGAACACGCTGACCGGGCTGCTTAAGAAGTCAGAGAAAGGGAAGTTCGAGGCGCTATCCTTGAAACTGATCCTTGAGGAGACCCTGCCGCTCGTTCAGTTCCAGACGTATCTCGATAACCTTTCCGGGACGGAAGTCGATTTCAATGTTCCTGGGAATGTTCCTCTGATTCGCGGAGACTTGGAGCGTTTGCAGGAGGTGTTCCTGAATCTTTTCATCAATGCGTATCACGCCATGGCCGGTAAACGGCATCGCAAGATCGGGGTTCTGGCCGAGATCGATCCAAGGGATCCAAGCATGGTGGCGATCCACTTCAGGGACAACGGTTCGGGCATGACTGAAGATGTTATGAAAAAAGTCTTCAACTACGGCTTTACAACCAAAGCGCCGGGCAAGGGGTCGGGGCTTGGGCTTTACATGTGCAAATACATTATCGAATTACATGGGGGAACAATCTCTCTGGATAGCAAACTTGGAGAGGGGACGACATTCACCCTGACGCTTCCTATCTATTCGGAAACACCGGCCTTAAAACCTGTTCTCCCTAAGGGGCTGGTGGGATAGAATAATACCGAAATACAAAAGCGGGAATCGGGACTAGCGCCTCGGAACTCGCAAAAAGCGAGGAATCCAAACAAGGCCCGAGGGATGAGTTTCTTTCGAATATTTTGCAGTCTGAGGGCTTAACAGTGAAAAAGAAAATATTAATCGTGGATGACGAAGCCGGGATCGTCCAGGAGATTAAGGAATTTCTCGAGGAAGAGGGCTACGAGGCCCACACGGCGGATACGGCCAAGGCCGGGATCCGGTTGATCGAGGAGATCCACCCCGATGTGATTCTAATCGATGTGAAGCTTCCGGATGCCTCCGGAACCGAGGTGCTTCGCGCCTGCAAAGAAAAATCTCCCAAGACCAAGACCATCATGGTGACGGGATACGTAGACCAGAACGTGATGGATGAAGCGGAATTGATCGGTCGCGACACGTTCCTCCAAAAACCTTTTAACCTTGTAAAAATTACTGAAGAAATTGAAAGGTTACTTAACTAACATTTCGGGAAACGGGGAGCGGTCCCCGGGGAACGCAGGCGTTAATCGTTCGCTGTTCCACGTTAGGTGAGTTTAAAATATGAATTTTATAAAAACTTCCATTGAAGGCGTGATCGTGATCGAGCCGAAGGTCTTCGACGACCCGCGCGGCTTTTTTTACGAGAGCTACCGCAAAGAACTTTTCGCCCAGAACGGTATCAAGGACGACTTTGTTCAGGACAATGTCAGCTGTTCCGCCAAAGGCGTGCTCCGGGGATTGCACTATCAGATCGCCCCGCGTGCACAGGCCAAGCTCATGAGAGTTCTCCGAGGGTCGGTTTATGACGTGGCGGTGGATATTCGTACTCGTTCTAAGACATTCGGGAAGTTTTTCTCGATTTTGCTTTCGGCTGAGAACCGAAAAATGTTCTACATCCCCAAAGGTTTTGCCCATGGGTTCTGCGTGCTGGAAGAAGGGACCGAATTCATGTACAAGGTCTCGGATTATTATTCCCCCGAACATGAAAGGGGAGTTCTCTGGTCGGATCCCGGGCTCGCGATCCCCTGGCCCAAACTCGATCGGGCGTTCATCCTCTCAGATAAAGACAAAAAATATTCGATACTGAAAGCTGAATAGACTCAAGACACTGAAAAGGAGTAGAGCCTTTTTTCCTTCTTAAGCTCATTCAGTCTTTTAAGCATCTTAAGCTTTTCCTAAGGAGGAGCGATGAAAAAATATATCTATGGTACAGTCCTTGTCGCAGTCCTGACAGCAGTTGGCATCTTTTTTTTTAGACCCCCGGAAATCACCCACACGATCCCGTCAACGATCCTCGCGATCACGTTTCAATTCCCTGAAGGTTACGAATTCACCGAGGGGGCTCCTTTTGTCCTCACGTGGCGAACCGAAAGTCCGGACGGAGTGCTCTCGGTCCCGGTGGCTGATAAGAATTTCCAACCGCTTGTTTCTCCTTATAAACTCATGTTCACGCCTGCGCCAGGTTCTAAGATTGTGGTTTTGAACGCGCGTCTCTATTACTGCCACAAAACAAGTCGCATGTGCTTTCAGGATGATTTTCAGACCCGCGTTTCACTGGATCCCGGAAACGTTCTCGAGACCCCCTTGGTTTGGGAGATCACACCGAAAAAAGCTTAAGCTTTTTTCGCATCTCAAATCGCTAATTTGAAATTATTTATGAAATACGCCATCAAAGTCAAAACGAACGCCAAAGAGAATGCTGTTCTGGAAGGACCGGGAGGGGAGTTTCGAGTTTTGGTCAAGGCTCCGCCTCAGGAGGGGCGTGCAAACGAAGCCGTTGTCGAGGTGCTCGCTGCGCATTTCAAAGTTCCAAAAAGCCGCGTCGCCATCGTAGGCGGGTTTAAGAGTAAAATAAAAATCGTAACCGTCGGGGAACGTTGAGCGAAAGATTTTACGCCTGGCGTTTGCCGTTGCCGGTTCCCCGAACGTATATCAAAAGGGTTGTCCTCCATATAAAAAAGAAGGCCCTTTTTTTAGTAAGTTCAGCTAGAATAAAAATATGTTTCGCCAATTCGCAGAGTTCATCCATCATTTTCGCTGGCCAGTCCTGCTGGCCATGCTGATCAGTGTCCTCTTCCTCGGGATCGCGGTCTCAAAGCTCTCGGTCGATCCCTCCATGGAAACGCTTTTCATTAAGAAGTCCCCCGAATACCAGTATTATCAACAGTATCGTGTCAAATACGGCAGTGACCAGATGATCGCGGTGGCCATGTCGACCGAGGATCTTTTCACCCCCGCCAATCTCAAGACTCTCAAAAGCATCACCGATGGCATTGCCAGCTACGCGCAAGTGGAACGCGTGATCAGTCTCACCAACGCGATGGATATCAAGCATAAGCTGCTCGGCGTGAAGACCGTGCCGGCGCTTGAGGGGGTGTTCGAGGGCGAACGGTCGATAGCAGAGGTTAAAAAAGAGGTCCTCCGGAACGAACTCTATTTAAGCAATATTGTTTCCAAGAATGGGAAGATTGCCAACATTCTTGTCTTTTTGAAGCCCGCTGAAAAGAACAGCGCAGCCGCCAATGGCGAGTTCATTGAGGCGCTTAAGGATTATCTGAATGATTTTGAGCAGCCGGGTGTGAAATTTTATATGGCGGGCGCTCCAGTCGAACAGTACGAATTCATCGATCTGATCCATCGCGACCAAATGATCTTTGTGCCGCTTATCTCCATTATTCTTGTCGTGATGACTTTCCTGATCTATCGCAGCTTCGCCTGCATGGTTCTTTCCATGTCGATCGTCATTACCACGCTGGTCTGGACGCTTGGGACGATCTCTCTTCTGGGGCAGGAACTCAATCTCATGACCTCGCTTCTTGCCCCCGTGATCATGATCGTCTCGGTGATCAATTCGACATACCTGATCAATCTCTTTTTCGAGGTCCGGCCGCATCATAAGAGCCTCAAAGAGGCGGTGATCGTAACGATCCAGCAACTCGGAATGCCATGTTTTCTCACGCATTTTACGGCCGTCCTTGGGTTCGGTTCGCTTGCGCTTTCTCCGATCCCAGCCATCCAGAGTTTCGGAATTTATGCGGCACTCGGAACTTTTTATTCCTACATCGTTGAGCTTGTGTTGACGACACTGCTTCTTCCGATCCTGCCCTACCGGCCGGCAGATCCCAACGCTTCGCACGAATCGCATTTTTTCAATCGGGTTTTGCTGGGGTTTCTTGAGAAACTCGAATTTCGCTGGAAATGGTGGATCCTGATCGTGACGGGGCTCGTGCTGGTGCTTTCCTTTCAAGGAGCGCAAAAGCTTGAGGTGGATACCAATATCGTGAAGCAGATGAAACCCAACCTGCCGCTTGCGATCGCGACCCGGTTCATTGATGAGAATCTGACCGGTGTTTATTCGCTCGGGTTCGTGTTTCGCCGCAAAGATGGCGAGAGCATGGTGGATGCGAAGACGCTCGTTCTTTTGGATCAGTTCAAGACCTATCTGGAAACTGAGCCCGGGATCGCGAAGGTCAATAGCGTGACGACACTTGTCAAAAAGATCAATGAGGCGCGTGAAAACGATCCCAAGGCCTACCGGATCCCGAAGAACCCTATGATGCTCAATCTCTATTTTAAAGGACTGGCTCATTCGAACGATCCGGAACTTTGGAAGCTGGTGTCGCATGATTTCAAAGAGGTTCGCCTGGAGGCGCGTATGCGTGCGATTGGGACGACGAAGGGAGCTCTTTTGGAGGAAAGAGTGCGGGAATATCTTCAGGACCACATGAGCGATTCTTTCGAATATAAACTCACGGGGAATGTGGTGCTTTTGGGAAAGATCGCCAAGAGCCTGGTCCAGGAACAGGCTCAAAGCTTCGCCTTTGCCTTTGGGTCTATCCTGATCGTCATCATTCTTATCTTCCGGTCCATTAAGCTCGGGCTTTTAGCGGCCATTCCAAACCTGATCCCGATTCTTATGGTGTATGGGATCATGGGGTTTGCCGGGATCGAGCTTTCGACCGCGACTGCCATGATCGCGAGTATTGTGTTGGGTCTCGTGGTGGACGCTTCGATCCAGTTTCTTTACCGGTTCCGGAAGGAATTCCAGCAGCGGTCTCATTACATCCAGTCCCTCCATCACACTTATCGCAATATGGGTCAGTCGATGGTCGTTTCGACCATGATCCTGTGCATGGGGTTCGCCGCCAGCGTATGCGCCAGTTTTCGGATCACGGTGCATTTTGGGGTGCTGACGAGTCTGACGATCTTTCTGGCGCTCATCTGCTCGCTTCTGGTCATGCCGGCGATCTTGATCATGATGAAGCCCTTCGGTCCTCAGCGTCTTTTCAAGCGCAAGGTTTCGGAGAACGACCCTCTATATAGGTCTCAGGATCCCGTCAAGCACGTCTGAAGGCTGTGGAGTGGAATTCCTTTCGAGAGAAGCGGGAATCGCGAGGAGATCTTAAAATAGTGATGGGTCGTTTAAAAGCCGCTATAATCGGCATCATTTTTCAAGACACTTATGGAGTTTCTATGAACAATTTTAACCAAAAGATCGCAGTGTGGATCGTCCCGGTGCTGATGCTGGGAATGATATCCCTTTTCTCGGGTTGTTCCATGTCTCGCCCCTCGGAGGGGAGCCAAAGAGTAACCGCAACGCGTGATGGAATGCTTCGTGGGACCTTGGATCTTTCTTCGGGAGCGAGTTCTGAAGGGGCTATCCTTGTTGAAAAAGTCATGCCTTCCAAAGTGACGATCGGGAAACCTTTCGAGTATGTCCTCCATATAACCAATCGGACCGGTTGTTATTTCAGTGATGTTGTGGTCAGTGAGAAACTCCCTGAGAAATATGAACTTCTGAAAGCTTCTCCGGAGCCGACAAAAACCTCCGATCGTACGGCAGAGTGGTCGGTGGGGGAGCTTGGCCCGAAAGAAACCAAGGCTTTTACGATCCGTGGAACGGCTCAGGAGATCAGTCCGATGCTTGCCTGCACGAAGGTGACTTATGCTCCGATGCTTTGTGTCGGGCCCGAGACCACCGTTTCTGGCTTAAAACTGACGCTGCAAGCCCCCGCCCAGACACTTTTATGCGATGAAATTGCTGAAAAGATCAAGATCGAAAATACCGGCTCCGACCTTATGGAAGACATCCGGATCTCGCAGGCTTTGCCTGAAGGTCTCACGACGAGCGAAGGCAAGAATGTTCTTGAGATTCGCGCTGGAAAACTCGCGGGGAGTGAAAAGAAAACCTTTGATGTGAAATTGAAAGCGCAGAAGATTGGGAGTTATTCCCATAAGGTTAAGGCCGTCGCTTCGAATGGGTTATCTATTTCCGCCGCTCCCGTGACGACAGTTGTCAAGCAGCCCATGCTCAAGATCGCCATGAGTGGTCCTGAAAAGGTTTTTATGACCCGGGATGCGGATTTTAAGATCGCGATTGAAAATACGGGGAATGCAGATTCCAAGGATACGGCGGTGGCTGTCAAGATTCCGGACAGCATGAAATTCGTATCGGCCACTAATGGCGGTTCCGTATCCAAAGATAGTGTGACTTGGGCCCTGGGCGTTCTTGCCGCCCCAAAGGCTGTTAGTCTCAGCATGACTTTAAAGAGTGTGACTAGCGGGTCTGTCCAGCTAGCGGCCACGGCCAAGGGCGTCTGTTGCCAGGAGGTTTCCGCGGCTACGAAGATCGATGTTCAGGGTATCCCGGCAATCCATTTTGAAGTGGCCGATACCGAAGATCCTATTCAGGTCGGAGGTACTGAGAAATTCCGTGTCATCGTGACGAATCAAGGTTCCGCGCCCGATACGCACATTATTCTCAAGGTAAATCTCGAAAAAGGTTTTGATTATGTTTCCTCTTCGGGGCCGACCCAGGCGAAGGCTGAAAGTGCCAAAGAGATCGAATTCTCCCCGCTCCCATCTCTAGCGCCAGGGCAAAAAGTGACATGGGAAATTGTCGCCAAGGCCACCGAAGAAGGTGACCAGCGCTCCTATTTCTCCATGAAGAGCGATACCCTCGATCGTTCCGTCGAAAAGATTGAATCCACCAGGGTTTACTAGTACGGGCCCAGGCCAGACTCGGATTGTTTTTTTAGTTCTTAACAGCCGTTCAAAAAGAGGAGGGAATGTTCATGAACACACTTCTTGGTTTAGCGGTTCTGGTGCTGGACATCATTGCTATCGTGGATTGTCTGAAAAGCGATGTGCCCACGGGGAAGAAATTCCTCTGGATCCTTTTGGTTCTGATCCTGCCGGTTATCGGGATGATCCTGTATTTTCTCTTGGGTAAGAAAAAAACCGCTTAAGAGTTGAAGTAAGCAAAAAGGCCTGATCCGAAAGATCAGGCCTTTTTATTTTTCGGGGTTGTTTATTTTTGCAGTTCTTTCTAGTACAATGTCGCACCTCGCTGCCCTGGTCTTGAAAGATTATTAAAGGTTGACCAGGACTGCACTCATTACCTTTGAATTTTAAATTAATGAGAATAAGTGCTGGTGTAGCTCAGGGGTAGAGCAGCTGTTTTGTAAACAGCGGGTCGGGGGTTCAAATCCCTCCACCAGCTGATTCACCGTATACCGTACGCGTTATGTTTCAAGGGGAGTTGCCCGAGCGGCCAAAGGGGACAGACTGTAAATCTGTTGGCTTATAGCCTTCAATGGTTCGAATCCATTACTCCCCAATTTTTTAAGAAAAGACCGTTTTTATGGTTTTTTCTCAAGCGAAATCCTAAGGAAGAATCGTATTGAGGCCTTGCTTCTAAAGGAGTATCATCCCCCCAAGATATAGAGAATCGTAGGGTGGATTCGAAGTTCTAACCTGGGGGACACAGCATGAAACACATCAGACTTGCCGCCTTGTTGGCTTTCTCTGTGATTTTCATGCATGCCCAAGCCTATGGGGCACCGCCGCCTGCCAGCCAGGAGATGGGCGGGATTGAGCGAACCCGTGAGCTCGAAGCAAGATCTAAAAAATTAACGGCGAATATTCAGAAGAAGAAAGAAAAGCCCGCGATCGAAGAAGAGAAGTTGCCTGCCGAAGCGACGCCGGCTCTTCCCAGTGAAAAGACCCTTATCAAGAATATCGTGGTGACCGGAGCAACGATCCTCACGGAAAAAGAAATAAGGGACATTGTCACGCCTTTTGAGAATAAAGAGCTCCCCTTAACCGAGATGCAGAAGGTGGCGGATCTGATCACAGACGCCTACCGAACTCAAGGCTATATCACGTCGCGCGCTTACATCCCTCCCCAGAAGATCGAGAACAGCAAATTCGAGATCAAGGTAATCGAGGGGAAGATGGGTGATGTTGACGTGAAGGGGAACCGCTACTACAAGGCCTCTCTTTTCAAAAAAAAAATTAGTTTGAAACAGGGCGATTATTTCAATTATACCCAACTCGCCAAGAGCCTGCGGAAGATCAATTCCCAGCCGGACAGAGTTGCCAGAGCCGTATTGGTTCCTGGTAAAGAGCCTGGCGCCACAGATGTCGTCCTAGAGGTTAAGGATAACCTGCCGATCCATGCCGCCTTTACTTATGATGATTATGGCTCCCGTTATATCCTCAAGAACCGCTACCAATTCAGCGCCTCAAACAATAACCTTCTTGGACTCGAAGATATCTTCCAGTTCATGTATACCTTCTCAGAGGGCGGTGCCTATAGCCTCATAGGCGGAAACTACATTATCCCTATAACCCAGAAGCTGAAGGTCGGAGCCTCCGCGCTTTGGAGCAAGCTGCATTTACTGGATTCTTATAAGCCCAATGATGTAAAAGGTAACAGTGAACTCTTTAGTTTGTTTGCCACGCAGTCGATCCTGGATGAAGAAAAATACAGCGTAAACCTGAATGCCGGGCTTGATGTAAAGAATATCTACAACTACCAGCAAGGCACTAAGACCAGTTACGATAAGATGCGGGTCGCGAAGATGAGCATTGATACGGATCTTTCGGACCGGTACGGGCGCAGTATATTCACCAACGGAATCGAAGCCGGCATCCCGGGATTCATGGGGGGCCTCAAAGCCAAGGACTCGCACGCATCTTCAGTGGGTTCGGGTGGCGCTTTTGTAAAGTACGTGATGAACCTCTACCGGTTACAACCGATGCCGTTTGCGTCCAATCTTCTTTTCAAAAATCAACTTCAAACCTCGAACCGACCGTTGACATCAACGGAGCAGTTCCAGATCGGTGGGATCATTAACAACCGAGGCTATCCGCCCGCGGAGCATGTCGGAGACATGGGTTTTTCCAGCAGCACCGAGTGGTCATTTCCGGTGTACGGAGTGCCGAAAAATCTGACGGTTCCGTTCACAAAGATCAGCTGGTACGACACGACGAAGTTGGTCGCCTTTTATGATTACGGCAACACCTATTTCTTGAGAAATCCTGGAAACATCCGTAAAAAATTCACTTCATTGAGCGACCTCGGATGGGGCGTTCGGGTCAATCTCTCCAAATATTTTTCTTTCAAGCTGGACGTGGCCTATCCGATAGGTCCCAAACCTTCCGATGGGAAGACCCAGCGGGTCTGGCTTGCCGTCACGGCGAATTACTAAAACTATCCCTTTAGCGATTGAAACTCCTGTTTTACCTCCAATATGCGGAATATCTCGGAAGGGGATAGGTGTCGCAATGGCATATCCCTATTAAAGTTATGTTTGTTCAAGGGGCCACCAGGCGGGGTCTAGAAGAAAATCTAATAAAAAGCCATAAAAAAGTCCCCCTCAATTGCCATTTTTAGCTTTGAGTGGTATACTATCCGCGTGGTGAGGCGAAATTATGAAGATAGGTAAGCACTCCGACCCACAAAAGAAAATGAAAAGAATCCCCTTCATCCCCATATTTTTATTTTGTGCTTTTGCTTTAGCGCTTCCCTCTGTATTGCTTGCTAAAGAGCCTGCGGTTCCTGCGACCAATCTTCCTTCTGGCGAAAAAGTTATTACAGGCGATGTGTCTTTCGATCGCTCGGTCGCAAATGTTCTGAACGTCAACAGCGCTTCTCAAAAAGCCGTCGTTGAATGGGCCAACTTTTCAGTCGCTTCCGGATTCGCGGTGAATTTTAATTTTAATATCGCTCAGCCTTCGCTTGGAAGCATTTTAAATTATGTTACAGGCTCCGGTATTTCCGCGATCAATGGCGCGATCAATTCCAACGGCGTCGCGCTTCTCGTCAATCCCAACGGCATTGTTTTTGGGTCGACGGCGCAAGTCAACTGCGCTTCATTCATCGCATCAACTTTGAAGATCGATTACGACAATTTCCTCAATCCCACCAACGGCCAATATAAGTTTTATAAAGATGGCGCGAACGCTTTCATCATCAACGCTGGTAAGATCGCGGCACAGCCGGGCGGATATATCGCGCTCCTTTCGCAGGCCGTTGAAAACAGCGGGACCCTGACCGTGAGCAGCATTGATGCCAAGGTTGGACGCATTGTTCTGGCCTCCGGTGAGAAGATGACGGTCTCCATGGATGACAGGAACCTGATCTCGGTCGCGATCGATGAAGCTGTGAAGGACAAGGTTTTTGGGCCGGATGGCAAGCAGATGGATTCCGCGATCAAGAACAGTGGCACGATCTCAGCCGCCGGCGGTAAGGTCACCCTTACGGCCAAGTCCTTGAATAAGGTGTTTGATTACGCCATCAATAATACGGGCATCATCGAGGCCAAGACCTGGGTCAATAACAATGGGGTGATCGAGCTGGTCGCGGAAGGCGCTCCGATCCTTAACGCCGAAACCGGACGGATCGAGGCGGACAAGGTCACCATTAACGCTATCGGCACGGACCTCTTCAACTACGGCAAGATCATCTCCCAGACCGCGGCAAGCCAAGGGGTCAGTGGTAGTATCACTATTAATGCTATTAAGCTGCTCCAAGATGGCCAGATCCTCTCGAATGGGGTCATTGCCATAGATGTCGACGAAATCACCACGACCCAGGTCATTGTCGTTTCTCCGGACAGCTTGGCCCAGGACCCGACGGGGGCTGCTACCCTGCCGAAGGCTATTATCCAGGGCAGTGAAGTAAGGATCAAATTTAAGAAATTGGGTACATACGACCGTCCCATACAGATAAAGGCGGTTCAGACCTACCTGTATAGAAAGACGGGCGATATTAATCTTTTAGAGAGTTTAGGAATAGGAACCAGTATCTGGATGCGGGGCCCTCCGGCCGATGGCTTCTCAATAGTGTATTCCAAAGACTCCAACCTATACCTTGAGGCCCAAACGGGGAGTATCTCCGATGCTCAAGGTCTTGTTGTTTCCGCAAAGAACATCTCCCTCGTTGCCGATCAGAACATCGATATCCATGGCACTCTTAAATCGGTCTACATCTTATTGCTCAGCAAAAACGGCACCACCACCTTACATCCCGGAAGCTTCCTTGATGCTTCCACTAATGAAGCTGGAGTCAAGGGCGGTCGGGTAGAAGTCCTCGGCAAGCATGTCAGCCTTATCGGCACCCAGATCAAAGCCTCGGGATTAGCCGGCGGCGGGACAGTCCTGATCGGCGGCGACTTCCAAGGCATGGGATCAACCCCAACCTCCAAGAGTGTCTATGTCAGTCGGGATTCCTATATAAACGTCGATGCGACCGGCCTGGGCGACGGCGGCACGGTCATTGTCTGGTCGGATGAATCCACCCAGTATTATGGACACATTAGCGCTCGTGGCGGTTCTGAGGGAAGAGACGGCGGCTTTGTCCAGATTGCCGGGAAATCCTCCCTGAATTACGACGGAACGGTTGATGTAAGCGCACCCAAAGGCAATCCTGGCATGTTTTTGCGGGGCTTGATCGAGCTTGGTATGCTGGCAAATGTGACGACGGATAAGACGGCTTATGGCCCTGGACAGTCGGTTGCGGTTACGGGTACGGGTTGGCAGTCCGAAGAGGTTGTTTGGTTCATCCTCCTTAATACTTCAGGGGGGCCATCCACGGTTGTCTTTCATTCAGTTTCCGGTAGCGCCGGACAAGTAGCCAACAATAGCTATGTCGTCCAGGACTACGATGCCGGACAGACGTTCCAGCTGATCGCGATAGGTCAAGCTTCGAAACGCGCTTCGCAAGCAGTATTTGCAGACGCTGTAGCGGTAACGCCCGCGACGGGGGGAACCAATATTTCAGCTGACAAGGCCGCAAACGCAACGAGCTCTGCTTACACCACACTTACCGACATAGTAATTACGTCACAATCCAACAACGATATTCGAAAAAATCAGTCAGGTGTTACCCTTATCCTAACTGCCCCGAGTGGTTGGGAATTTAAAGCAGGTGTGGGGACCGGTTCAGTCGCCGGAACTGGTATCTCATTTAACATCATAACGGTGACGACTACTACTATTACGTTTAATTATACGAGATCCAGCGCAAACTCAAGCAACGCCTCTATCACTATCTCTGGCATTCAGGTGCGAGCCACAGACGGTGCGAATATTCCTGCGAATGGAAACATTCTTCAAACTGGTGGTACAGGCGCGGCGATCAGCGGGATCACTCTCAACTCGACGAACTTCGGCTCTTTGTCTCAAATTGCTGGCGCAGCCAATAAATTGGCGTTCACAACCCCGCCTTCAGGGGTTACATATGGCTCGGCTTTTTCCACGGTAGTAAAGACGCAAGATCAATTCGGGAATAATTCCGTAAACGGTCTTGCTGCAACTTTGAATGTTACTGTTGCATTGACTACAGGCACAGGAACGCTCTCGGGGACAACGACCCTGAACATTGGAACGGCCGGTGGTAATGGCACGGCAAACTTTACAGGTTTGAAAATCAGCGCGGCTAATAATGGCGATGTGCTTACGGCGAGCGCAACGGGTCTGACTGATGGGACTACCCCCGCCTTTAATGTAAGCAAGGCTGCTCTGACAATCACAGCAAATAGCACAAGCAAAACCTATGGTAGTGCATTGACGTTCGCGGGAACGGAGTTCAGTACGAGTGGATTGGTTAGCGGTGACGCGGTTACGAGCGTGACGTTAACTAGTGGCGGGGCGGCTGCCACGGCTAGCGTTTCCGGATCTCCGTATACGATCACTCCGAGCGCAGCAGTGGGGACTGGATTGGGGAACTACACGATCACTTATAATACGGGAGCCTTAACGGTAAATGCGAAAGCTTTAACCGTCACTGCCACG
>Ga0114951_10000686_pt1 | contig 45796 bp, 34 predicted proteins | sample AM7aDNAmetaG_FD_88677 | JGI IMG/M metagenome (GOLD analysis project Ga0114951, IMG submission 88677) | Freshwater microbial communities from Finland to study Microbial Dark Matter (Phase II) - AM7a DNA metaG | ecosystem: Environmental > Aquatic > Freshwater > Lake | place: Finland: Lake Alinen...
GCATGCGAAAACTCCTCAGCCTCCTCAATGCCATGATCCGCGATAACCTCGACTGGAATGAACTCGCCGTCGTCAAAAATACGCCCTAATTATCCTTGCGTTCAAAGACAGCCGCTCTGTGGTGAAATTTTCGTCCGCCAGTGATCATCGCAAAAACAACCGGGGCGATCCCTCGCGGAATCGCCCCGGCATTCTTGCTTGAATCTCTTGCAGAGACTCGCCGCCGAACTTACTTCAGTTCGACCGACGCGCCTTCCGTTTCGAGCTTCTTCTTCAGAGCTTCGGCCTCGGCCTTCTCCAAGCCCGTCTTCACGGCCTTCGGAGCGCCATCGACCAGGTCCTTCGCTTCCTTCAGACCCAGACCGGTCACCTCGCGGACGACCTTGATCACCTGGATCTTCTTCTCGCCGGCAGCCTTCAGCACGACGTCAAACGTCGTCTGAACTTCCGCCACCGGAGCAGCCGCAGCCGCCGGACCCGCCATCATCATCCCGCCACCAGCGGCGGCTTCGATGCCGTACGTTTCCTTCAGGTACGTGCTCAGCGCCTGCGCGTCGAGCAACGACAGGGCGACAATCTTATCGCCCAATTCCTTCACTTCTGCCTTGAGATCTGCCATGGTAAAAACCTTTCCTTATCTATTCACCTTCGCCAGCCCAGGCAACGCGCCCGGTTTTAACTGCTCGCAGCAGGCTGAACGACTGGTGAAATGAGTGCCAGTAGTTCGTTATTAGGCCGCGGCCGGTGCCGCTTTCTCTGCCTTCTCCGCCTTTTCGATAACCGCCTTCACCTGGCCCGCCAGCTTGCCCGCCGGTCCCTTGATCTGGCCGGCCAACTTGCGTCCCGGTCCCAGGATCTGGCCGACGATCATCGACTGCAGCTCCTTCTTGTTCGGCAGCTTGCTCAGCGCCGTCGTGCTCTTGCTGTCCAGAATTCGACCTTCCACGATCGAACCCTTGATCTTCAGCTTCTCGATCTTCTTCGCCTGCTCGACCAGTTCCTTCACCACGTCGACCACGCTTTCGCCGCCGTAGACCACCGCGTTGGTCCCCGTCAGCAGTTCCTTGGCACCCTTCAGGCCCACGAACTCCAACGCCTTGGCCGCCATCGCATTCCGCACCACCGTCATCTTGACCTTCTTCTTCCGCAGGTCCGATCGGATGCCGCTGGTCGTCTTGCTGTCGATCCCTGTGTAATCCACCACCACCACGGAATCGGCGCCCTTGAACTTCGTCTGCAGTTCCGCAGTGATCAGATTTTTGATGCGCTTGCTCATATCGTCCTCGATTAGTCAGTAGTATTTTCATCAGTGGCTGCCTTGCCCGCGGTCCTACTGACCACTGACAACTGACCACTGACCACTTACTCTTCTTCCGTCACATTCAGATGCGTCGTATCAATCTGCACGCCCGGGCTCATCGACGAATGAATCGTCACCTTCTTGATGTAAACGCCCTTGGCCGTCGCCGGTTTGATCTTCCGCAAAACCTCAATCAATGCATGGGCGTTGGCCGCAAGGTCGTGCTCCGAAAAGCTCACCTTCCCGATCACCGTATGGATATTCCCACCGGCATCGTTGCGGAACTCAATCTTGCCTGCCGTGTATTCCTTCACCGCCGTGGCCACGTCCGCCGTTACCGTGCCGGCCTTGGGCGAGGGCATCTTGCCCTGCGGTCCCAGCACCTTGCCCAGTCGCGCGATCTTCGGCATCACGTCCGGTGTTGCCACCGCCACGTCAAAGTCGCTCCAGCCCCCGTTCACCTTCGCCACCAGCTCGTCCAGCCCGGCTTCCACCGCGCCGGCCGCCTTGGCCACATCCACGTTCGCGCCCTGCACGAACGCAATCACGCGATTGGTCTTGCCGATGCCCTTGGGCAAACTCAGCGCGCCGCGAACCATCTGGTCGGCCTGCTTCGGATCGATACCCAAATGCACCACCAGGTTCACCGTCTCATCAAACTTCGTCTTCTTGAACTGCTTGATCACCGGCAGCGCCTGCTCGATCGTCACCGGACCCGGTGGCACCAGCTTCGCCGCTTCCTTGTACCGTTTTCCGCGTAGCTTCACTGCCATGGAGGCTCCTTTGAGCTGACTCTAAACGCTTCTTCCACGACGCAAACACGCGTGACGCGTCTTCACGCCTCATCGCCGTTTCAGTTTGTAAAAGGGGGAGCACCAGCGAGAATTCGCCATCCCGCATTCCCCGCGGCAATCTTTTACGATCACCCGGCCAAGGAACGTTAGGAACACTGCGATTCGCCCGACAAGCCTTGCAGCCCGTCTTAAGCTCCCACTGTTTACGCCCGTGGTCCGGCGATTGATAGACGCAACACTATACCGAACGCCTCATCTGACGTCAATCCCGGCCCAAACGATGTTTCTCCGCATTCATGCTCGCGACGGGGCACACTTCACCAAACCTCCCCCGCGCGTTACCCTCCCCGCATGACTGACATACGCCTCATCCCTCTCCAACCCCTCACCGATCCCCGCGGCACACGCTTCATCCTCCCCCCACGCCCACGCAACCCCGTCGCCGGATCCATCGCCATCACCATCTTTGGCCTCATCTTCGCCGGCTTCGCGTGCTTCTGGATGGCCACCGCCTCCGGCATCTTTGATGCCCACCGCCATCCCAATGCTGTCTCCCTCATCTTCTCCCTCTTCGGCATCCCCTTCGTCCTCGTCGGCCTCGGGCTTACCGGCCTCGGCATCTTCTCTTTCTTCCCCACACACTCCGAAATCCTCATCACCGTCGACACCCTTCTCGATATCGAACACTACGGCCCCTTCAAATTCACCTTCCAACGCCGCCTCGCCGAGATCACCCGCCTCCACGTCACTGAACGCAAGTTCCCCACCAACAGTAAACCCTCCTCAGCCCAGTTCGCCCAGCAGTCCCTGCAAGCCGCCAAGAAGTCGCCCTCCTTCGTCATCACCGTCGAAGGCATCTTCAAGAAACCGCTCTACCTCGCCTCCGGATACCCCCGCGAACTCCTCATCCCCCTCGCCCAGCAACTCGCCGCTCAACTCCCCGCCCTCGCCCGCGCCACCCTCCTCGATCCCACCAAACACGAAAGCCCCGCCGTCACCATCGATCCTCCACCCGTCGAATCCCCTGCCCCACAAGAAGAAACCCCGCTCCCTCAACCCCCTAATTCCAAAATCATCTTCATCCCCCCGTCCATCCCCGGCGACAAGAACCTCACCTTCGCCATCCCCCATCGCGGTCTCAAGAGTCCCCTGGCTTCCCTCGTATTCTTTGCCGTCATTTGGCTCGCCTTCGTCAGCGTCATCACGGTCATGATCTTCGTCCTTCACGCCGCAGACCATCACGGCCGCGTCATCGCCAAACCTCTCGGCCTCCTCATCCTCACACCTTTCTGGGCCGCCGGCATCGGCATGTTCCTCATCGGAATCCAAATGATGTTCCGCAAATCCGTCCTCCTCGTCTCCCCCGACGCCATCGTCTTCTCCCAAAAAGGCCCAATCCGAAAATCCGAAAAGCTCATCCCCACCGCCAACCTCTCCGCCATCCGCGTCGGCAGTTCCAGCGTCGAAGTCAACCACCAACCCGTCCCCCAACTCCAATTCCACCTCCGCACCGGCACACACTTCGGCATCCTCACCGGCACCAACCCCGATGACCTCGAATGGATCGCCTCTACCCTCCGCACCACCCTCCACCTCCCCGACACCATCCAAGCGAACTAGACGCGATTCCAATGTGTGACGATGGACATGACCACGTCTCATGTCTCACTTCTTGCTTCTTGCTACTCTACCCCCCCTCCAACCTGCTACAGTGTAAAAGTGTAAAAGTGTAAAAGTTTAAAAAGTCCGTGCGCGCGACCGGCGGCTCCTTTGTGATGCAGTGGCAGATGGCTCGGACTCGTGCCGGCCGCCCAGACACGGACCAGGCCAGGATCCCCTGATCTCCCTTCCGCCACAAATCATCCACGCCCAGTCACTCTCATAAAGAGGCAACCATGTGTTTCTCCGCCGGCGCAAGTTTCGGAGCCAGCGCCGTCCTCTGCGCCATCGGCACACTCGCTCTCAAGAAGACCACCACTTCCTCTCAGATCATGTTCGCCGCCATCCCCCTGATTTTTTCCGCACAACAATTCACCGAAGGCCTGGCCTGGCTCTCCTTATCCAACCCGGCCAATGCCGCATGGCAGTCCTCCTCCCAGCACGCCTTCCTCTTCGTCGCCGAAGTCCTCTGGCCGATCTGGGCGCCCCTGGCCCTCTTGCGCCTGGAACAAGAACCCGTCCGCCGAAAAATCCTCCTCGCCCTTACCATCATCGGACTCTTCGTCTCCCTGGTTCTTGGCTACCACCTCGCGGTCTATCCCGTTCACGCCGGCATCGATGGCCATCACATCCATTACGAGCAGAATCTCCCTCTCGCCCGGCTTTGGTTCGGAGCCCTCGTCTACGTCCTCCCCACTGCCGCCCCATTGTTCATCTCCTCCATCAAGAAAATGTGGATCATGGGCGTATCCCTAATGGCCTCCTACCTCGTTACAGAATTGTTCTATTCCGAATACCTGACTTCCGTCTGGTGCTACTTCGCCGCCCTCATCAGCATCGAAGTGGTAGTCCTCATTCACTACGCCCCCGAAGACCACGACCTCCCCACCGAACCTCAACCAAGAACCGATACCGGCACCCCTTAACAAAATTGAAAATTACCCAGCCTCACCCATACTTATTGAGAAGTCTCACTTGGCGTCTTGGCGTCTTGATGGTCTAATTCCGCCATCATTCGGAGGATAAAACGTGGGGCAAAAATACGCAGAAAATCCCGACACGGCCATCCCGCGCGCCATCGAAGTCTTCGCCCGCGGCTTCTGCTTCACACGCAGTATCACCCACCCGTACATCCCCGAACAAATCGACGGCCTATGGGTCGTGCGCGACGCCCCCCGCCGCCACGGCACCTACCGCAACGAAGAATGGATCGCCTGGCGCACGCCCCCCGCCGATGTCGACCGCATCGCCCGCCAGCACACCCGCGGCCGTTTCGCTGTCTGCGTCCTCTGCGCCGCTGATGAAAGCGACGCCCCCCTGCGCCAAGGCTATCGCGAACTGAACTATCGCCTGGGCCGGACCGAACCACTGATGATTCACACGCTGCAAAAGATTCCCCGCTGCCAATCACCCGCACGCATTGAACGTGTCCGCACCCCCGAACTGGCCGAACGCCTGGCCAAAGTGCAACGCATGCGCCCTCTCAAGCCGGAGTTCCTCGCCGCCGACTCACCGCTCCGCGAGTACGCCGCCCTGATCGATGACCACCCGATAGGCTGGGTGCGCTCCGTCTCGATAGGCAACGCCACCTGGTGCTCCTCCATGTACGTCAAACCACCCCACCGCCGCCAAGGCATCGCCCGCGCCCTCCTCTGCCAAATGCTCCGCGACGACCGCGCCGCCGGCGCCCAATCCGCCGTCCTGCTCGCCAGCCACGTCGGCGCCAAACTCTACCCCGTCGTCGGCTACCACCACCTCGCCACCCTCCTCCTCTACACCCCCAAAAGACGCTGACCCTCCATGTGGTGCGGACGTCCTCGCCCGCAGTCTCGCGCGTCCCGCCCGATCCCACATTCATGGGGAAGCCCAGTCATGCTCCGTATCTTCGCCGCCACGTCCCCCCATTTCACTCTTCACTATTCTCCATTCACTATTCCCTCCCCCCTCGCTCCACCTCCCCCATCACCCGCTCCCTGCTATACCAATCCCGCAGCACCACCGGCCGCGTCGGCTTCTCCGGCGAAAAAATCGCCAAAAACGGAATCGACCGCCCACCCAACTTCTCCAGCATCTTCTCCGCCACCGGATTCCCCGCCGTAATATCCGCCTTCAGCAGCAGCACATGCTTCTCCCGAAATTCCTTCTGCACCGCCGCACTATGCAACACCGTCGCCTCCACCACCCGGCAGTTGATGCACCAATTCGCCGTCCAATCCACCACCACCACCCGCTTCTCCTTCAGCCCCCGATCCAGCGCCTTCATATTAAACCGTTCCCACGGCAACAGCCCGCCCGCTTCCGACACCCCTACACTCCGATACCCCTCCCCACTCGCCTCCGCCACCAAAAACCGATGCATCCCAAAAATCACCACCGTCCCCACCACCAGCGTCGCCACCCGCACCGTCCACACCCGCGCCGGCTCCCAATCCACCGACGGAATCTGCCCCCACGCCCAGCACATCCCCGCCACCACCAATCCGCTGAACACCGCCCACGGCCACAATCCCGGATCCGGTATCGTCGTCACCAGGTACAAAGCCACCCCGATCATCACCATCCCCAAGAACTGCTTCACCAGTTCCGACCACCGCCCCGACCGCGGCAACCGTTCCAGCCCCGCCGGAAACGCCGCCAACACCACGTACGGCACTGCCATCCCCACCCCCACCAACCCCAGCACCGCCACCGCCACCACCAACGGCTGCCCAAACGCCCACGCCAGCACACCTCCCAAAAACGGCGCACTGCACGGCGTCGCCAAGAGCGTTGCCAGCATCCCGCTCATGAAACTCCCAAAATACCCCGTCCGCTGCTGATCCAACGAATACACCGCCGCCGGCGGATTGATCGTCCACACCCCCAGCATCGACAACGCCAGCGCCAGCACGATCATCGCCATCACCAGCAGAAACGTCACGCTCTGAAATTGCTTGCCATATACCACCGCCGTCCCTGTCGCCGCCCCATACGTCCCCAGCGCCACGCCCAACAGCACAAACAGCGTCACGATTCCCGCCGCAAATACCAACGCATGCGCGATCGACGCCCTCCGCTCCCCGTGCGCCTGATGAATCAGCGACATCACCTTCAGCGGAATCACCGGCAACACGCACGGCATAATGTTCAAGATCGCCCCGCCCACCAGCGCAAACAGCAACAACATCCATACCGGCCGCGCCTCATCCCCCGCATTCGCCGCCACATAATTCCCCCGTTCCACCGCCGCCATTTCATCCTCATCCGCCGGCGCCGTTGCCGTCGTGGCACTCGCCGTCTCAGGACTCGCGTTCACTACCTCTGCAGATTTCTGCCCCCGCGCCGCCGCGAACAACCCCTCCTCCTGCATCGTGCTCTTGGCCCCCGCTCCACCAACATCCACCGCCACCTTCAAGCTCTGCGTCACTGGCGGAAAGCAACTCTTCTCATTGCACGCCTGCGTCCGCACGCTCAACTCAATCACCGCCGCCACCCCTCCCGTCTCTTCCGTCGGCCACCCCTTGAAGCTCTCCCAACTTCCCGCCACCTTCACCGGCACCAGCACATACACCGTCCCCTCATACACCGCCAGCGTCGGTGCCGTCGACAGCCCCGCCGGCGTCGGAATCTCCTTCGCCTCCGGATACCGCACCGCCCCAAAACTCAACCCCTCCATCGGCTTGACCGTCACCACCGTCGCCTCAAGATCCTTGTCGTGCGGCATCGCCCCCTGAATATGCAATCCCTTCGGCACATCGATCTGCACCGCGATCGTCGCCTCCCCTCCCACCACCAGCGGTGCCCGATCCAACACCGCCCGCACCCCCACCCCCCCCCTCGGCCCCTGCGCCAGCCCCGCCCGCGCCAGCAGACACACGCTCAAAACGCCGATCCAACCCAACATTCGCAATTTCATCATGTTTCACTGTCCATACCCACAAAGCCCGCACCGCCAGCGGACGCAGAACATAATAGTCCCGATTCGCCCGCAAGTGGAAGCAAAGTGTTGACCCTGCGTTTTCCACCCGATAGTCTTAGGGTTCATGAATCGTGTAAACGGTTCCGCTGGAGAGATGGCCGAGCGGCTGAAGGCGCCGGTTTGCTAAACCGGTGTACGACCAAAAGTTGTACCATGGGTTCGAATCCCATTCTCTCCGCTTTTCCCCGAAACCCCTGCGCTCCCAGGGGTTTCGGCGTTTTTGCCTCCATTCGCATCTGTCCTCCCCCTACCGCCCGATTCCGTACCAGGCCACCGCAAAAGGCAAAGTGAACGAACGCGGTTTTCATCGCCAGCTACTTCTGGGCCGGATCATTCTCATCCGAACCAAGCTGGGGAGTTCCCTCAGAGGTCACTTCTGGCTTCGCCCCGGTGGGCATCGGTGGAAGGGCCGCCAGTGCCTTGCTTGTATCTAAGATGCAGGCGTGGGCGTATAGCCTTACGGGGAGCACGCGGGGAGCAGTGCTTCTTCGTGTTGGCAGGCCCGGGCAACAACGGCAACCCGGCGCGTGCACGCCATGCTCAACGAGAGTCCCGAAGATCGCGAGCGGCAAAAACTCGTCACGTGGATTCAAGGACGTGACGGCAACGTGAGCGTTCGTGATCTGACGCATGGCTATCGGAAGTTTCGTGGGCGTGATGTGGCGGCTACCGCGGCACTCGATGATCTTGTGCAGCGTGGGCTCGGGCAGTGGGAAGCTCCGGCACCGAATCCTCAGGGCCGTCGTCCCATCCGCGTTTTCAAATTGGCTTCCGGGAGCGCTGTCACCAGAACCCCAACCTAGATGGTCAGAAACGGGGGTTTTGGTGACATGCGATGATCTCTGTAACCGAAGCGGTGGTTTGATTACCTCGGAAATCGGTAGCGGCCCCAGACGGGTGAAAACTCCACCGGGCCCACGGAATGCGTGGTAACATAACTGGATTCGGCATGTTTCGATGAGCCAATCCACGAACGCAGTAATGATTATACGTTTTTAAGAATAACCACTGAAATGCCCGAATCAGGCGGGGTTCTATTCCCCACGATTGTCGAATCCCCGTAGTCAGCATGATCCCTTATACTGCGTTTCAACAGGAGGCTTCCATCATGGACGAGTGTGCGGCTGAAAAGCCGGGGTCAATAGGGTGCGGCTGTTCATCCGGAAAAGTGGATGCGGCTTCGAAGCCCGCGGATCCCTTCACTTACTTCTCCCAAATGATCCCCAACTGTCTCCAATACGCCCAACAAGCCAAGGCCCAGGGGCGCCCCGTCATCGGCATCCTCTGTGAGTTCACTCCCCGCGAATTGATCATGGCCGCCGGAGAAAAAGGCGGCGTGCCGGTGTGCCTCTGCGGCGGCTCACAAAAAACTATCGCGCCGGCCGAGCAACACCTGCCATCAAACCTCTGCCCCCTCATCAAATCCACCTACGGCTACCACCTGACCAAGACCAATCCGTTCCTCGAAATGGCCGACCTCGTCATCGCCGAAACCACCTGCGACGGCAAAAAGAAAATGTTCGAACTCATGGGCGAAACGCGGTCGATGTACGTTCTGGAACTGCCGCAGAAACCCGACGATCCCGACGCCCTTAACCACTGGCACGCCGAGTTGCTCAAGCTGCAAGCCCATCTGGAACGTCAATTCAAGACGCCGATCACGCCGTCGCGACTGCGGGAAGCCATGGGTACCATGAACCGCGAACGTGACCTTCGCCGCCAGCTTGCCGCGCTGATGAAAAGAGAACATCCACCACTGACCGGACGCCAGTTGCTCGACTTGAAGTCGAGCGTCTCAGGCATCCCGGAAGACTTCGCACAATACGAGAAGGCACTGTCCATGCTGTCCGCAGCGCCAGACATCTGCCGCAAGGACCGTGTCCGCGTCCTCATGACCGGCGTGCCGATGGCGCAGGGCGCTGAACGTGTGATCGAACTCATCGAAGCCAATGGCGGCCTGGTCGTCTGTCTCGAAAACTGCACCGGGCTCAAGCCGATTCTCGAAGACACCGACGCCGCGGCGCGCGATCCCCTCCGCGCGATCGCGGAGAAATATTTCCACCTGCCCTGCTCGGTGATGACCAAGAACACCCGGCGTCTCGAAACGCTCAAGCATCTGGCCGCCGAGTATAGGCCCGAATGCGTCATCGAATTGATCTGGCAAGCCTGCCTCACGTATGACGTCGAATCGTACCAGGTGCGCCGCATGGTCGAGCAGGAGTTGAAGATTCCCTACCTGCGGATCGAAACCGACTATTCGCCTTCGGACTCCGCCCGGCTGGGTACGCGCATCGAAGCGCTGTTTGAGACGGCCAAACAGCGGCGCACTTGAACACATGGCGACAAAGGCCGCGGACCATCTCCAGCAGATGACATTCAAGGAGAACATCCGTGAAGAGTTTAGCGAGCGTCTCATTGGCCGATGTGCAGTCGGTGTATTCGGGGGCGGAAGGAGATTTGTGGCGCCTCATTATGGGCGAGCAAATTCACATCGGCGGCCTGACATCGTCGATGGATCTGGCAGGCCAGGCAGATATACAGGCCGGATCGAGCGGGGTCGACCTCTGCTGCTGCACCGGAGCGGGCATGCGTTTCCTCGTGCGCTTTCGAAACGTGGCGCGCATGACCGGCGTAGATGCGACAGCGCACGTCATCGAGCTGGGGCGAGGGGCCAGCGCCGCCGAAGGATTGGCCCGCCGCATCACTTTTGTGCAGGCGGAAGTAACCCGGAGCGGCCTGGCCGACGCATCGGCCGATTTCGCCTGGGGCGAAGATGCATGGTGTTACGTGGCGGACAAGCAGAAACTCATTGCCGAGGCGGCCCGCATCGTCCGCCCCGGCGGCACGATCGCGTTTACGGACTGGGTCGAAGGCCCTGCCGGTCTGACCGACGCCGAAGCCGAACGATTCCTGCGATTCATGAAATTCCCCAGCTTCGCCGACATTGCGGATTACGCGGGCCTGTTGCGCCAGAATAATTGCACTGTGCTGGCGGCCAACGATACAGGACGATTTGCTGCGGCCATCGATCTGTACTTGAACATGCTGAACATGCAATTGACGTACGACGCGCTAAAGATCATCGGATTCAATCAGCAGATGATGGCCTCACTGGCCGGGGAAATGATCTTTGCGCAGCAGTTGGCACACGATCGAAAAATCATCCAGGGAATTTTTGTCGCGCGGAAAACGTGAGAGCATGGCGTCTGGAATCGTGGCATATTCATCCCCCTTTGTCCCCGCGGAGTGGATCGCTGCACACAGACTTACGCCCCTGCGATTGACGCCGGGCCCGTCCGTCGTGGCCGCAGGCGCCGGAATCTGCCCCTTCGCACACGACTTTTTACAGGCGAGCCAAGTCCCCGGAGTTGCCGATGGCGTCATCTTCACGACCACCTGCGATCAGATGCGGCGTTTCGCAGAACAAGCCCGCGCAAGTCTGCCGACGTTTCTTATGAACGTGCCGGCAACATGGCAGACGACGGAGGCGGTCGGCCTCTATGTGGCGGAACTGCGGCGCATGTCGGAATTCCTCATCACCCTAGGCGGCCATGCACCGACGGCTGAAGAGTTGCGCCAGACCATGGAGGCGTTCGATAAGATCCGACGCAACGGTTCATTCGAGAGCCGCGCCCAGTGGGAAAAGGACCGGGGGGGAGCCGCTGGAGATACTTTGCCAATGAACCTAGCGTCCTCTGAAAAAGGATTCATCCGCATCGCGCTGGTCGGCGGTCCCTTGCGAAAGCAAGATGCATGGATCGCCGAGCATCTCCAGCATGCCGGCGCCACCATCGTGCTCGACGCCACAGAAACCGGCGAGCGCACCCTGCCCGCACCATTTGACGAAGCAAGAGTGCGTACCGATCCACTCGCTGAACTTGCCCGCGCCTATTTTCTTACCATCCCCGATGCGTTCCGTCGTCCGGATTCCCTGCTGCACGATTACCTCTCCCGTGAAGTGCAGGCACGCCGTATCCGGGGCATCCTGCTCATCCGCTGCGTCTGGTGCGATCAATGGCACGCCCAGGTTGCACGCATCAAAGATTCGCTCGGAGTACCCGTCGTCGAAATCGACCTCGGCCAGGATGACCACGACACGCCACGAATCAAGACACGAATCGATTCCCTGCTGGATATGGTGCGATGAACGAACCGCCGGCACAAATTTCCCTCGAGCAATGGCATCACCGCTATACATCGCTCCGCGCTGCGGGATTCCACGAAGCCCCCTACGGCGGGCCGCTCGAACGCCATTTCACTGCCGGCGATTACCGCCTCGCACAACTGCGCTTCGACAATTCGGCCGCTGCACTGCGTCTCTGGAATTTTCTGCTCACGGAAACCGAACGCCTCTTCGCCGCCCAGCGCGCCGGGAAGAAAATCATAGGCACCATGAAAGACCTGGGAACCGTGCCCATCATGGCGTACGCCCTGCCCGACACGATCGCATTCTACCCCGATGGAACCTGGTGGATCCCTTGCATCATGCGCCAGTCGACCCGCGACCTTGCGATCGCCGATTCCCTCGGCATCGATGAATCCTTCTGCCCCGTCAGGGCGATGCTCGGCGCATTTGAGACCCATCAACACTTTCCGCCGCCGGACCTCCTGATCTGCTCCGTCGGCGCGACATGCGATGATTTCTCCGCGATCGCTCAGCGTCTGGCCTCTCGAGGACTTGCAATTCTTTGGTGGGAAATTCCGGCCCGCCGCACGCCTGAGCCGACGGAAGAAGCTATCGCCCTGCCCGGTGGATTTTTAGCTGGGGGGCGACAAGTCGATTTCGTCCAAGCCGAACTGCAACGCGTCTCTGCCGCCCTCGCTAAGACAGTCGGCCACGAGGTTACGGATGCACGTTTGGCCGAAGGCATTACTGCAGCCAACCGCATTCGTGACATGTTGCGCCAGCTCCGCAATCTTGTTTTCACCGCTCCACGCTGCCCCCTGCCCGCCCTGGAAATGCTGATCGCCGAGATGCTCGCGATTCACTACTGCTCAGACCGCCAGCAAACACAGGAAGTTCTCGGCGAGCTTTTGGCCGAAGTGTTACGCCGCATCGCCGTAAGCGCGGGAACCCTGCCCGCCGATGCCGTCCGCGTTTTCTGGGTCAACCCCGTGGCCGATCTCCAGGCCATGAACCTGCTCGAAGAGTGCGGCGGACGTCTCTGCGGCACCGAGTTCATGTTCTGCCACGCGCTCGACCCGATCCCCACCGATGTGGCGCCCATGGAAGCGCTGGCCCGCATGGCCCTGGCGGACCCCATGATCGGCCCATCCGCCGACCGAGCAAAGCGAATCATGCATGATGTGCGGCAGTTTGGAGCCGAGGCCGTGCTGATCTCGCGTATTCCCGGCGCCAGCCACTGTGCCTTGGAGGGCAGCGCCATTCGTGCGATAATTCAGCGAGAATCGAATGTTCCGGTGGTGGAGATCGAAGTCCCGCCGTTGAACGAAGGCGTGCGTGCCAGCCTGCGAACGCGCCTCGAGGCTTTGGTGGAAACAGTCCGGCGACGGAGAACATCATGATTTGTGCCGGCATCGATGGCGGCTCGCGAGCACTCAAAGTGGTGATCTTCGATGTTGCTGCGCAGAAGATTCTCGCCTCCGCCGTGCGCGATCAGCACGTCGATCACAACGGTCTGGCCGAGGAAACGTTCGGCGCCCTGCTCCGCGAAGCCGGGCTGCAGCGCTCTGATATCAAACGCGTCATCGCCACCGGATACGCCCGCAACCTCATCAAGGCCGCCGACACCACCATGACCGAAATCACCTGCCACGCCGTGGGCGTTCGCTTCTTGTGCCCCCAGGCCATGACGGTCATCGAAATCGGCGGCCAGGATTCGAAGCTTCTCCGGCTCGATCCCCCGCCCGCCAGTACGGTTCGCGATTTCGCGATGAACGACCGCTGTGCCGCCGGCACGGGACGTTTCCTCGAAGTCGTTGCGGCCCGGCTCGATACCACGCTCTCAGAGCTTGGCTCGCTGGCCGAGCGTGCCGCATCTCCGGCCGCCATCTCTTCCACCTGCGTCGTCTTTGCCGAAACTGAAATCATCGGCCTGCTGGCCTCCGGCGTGGCCCGCGAAGACATCGTCGCGGGCGTCCAAAACGCCATAGCCACTCGACTCACCGCCATGGCCGGCAGCCATCTTGAATCCCCCATTCTCTTCACCGGCGGCGTGGCTCTCATCCCCGGCATGCGCGAAGCGCTCGAACGCGCCCTGGCCAATCCAGTGACGCTATCGCCACAACCACAAATTACAGGTGCATTGGGAGCAGCGATTCTGGCAGGGCGAAGTATCAAATGAGACCAACCGGTGATGCTCGGGCATCGCTATCGCGCGTCTTCTTGCTTCTTGATTCTTGCTTCTTGATTCCCGCTTGTATCTCAGAGCCCGAATGTCCGTTTAATCCCCGACTTCGGACAAACCTTCTTGCAGTCCCCGCAGGCGATGCATTCCATTCCGCCGATTTCTTTGCGAACATCCAGTTCCAGCGGGCAGGCCTTGTCGCACTTGCCGCAGTCGATACACGCACTGGTTTCGACTTTCATCCGCGTCAGCGCCAGCCGCGCGGTGAGTCCATACATGGCACCCAGCGGACAGAAAAGTCGGCAGAACGGCCGCGATGCAATGACCATACCCACAAGAAAAACCACCAGGATCGTCAGTCGCAGCCAGACACTGCCCACCCAGGCATAGAACGATTTTCCGCCGCCGCCATGGGTGAAGGCCAGGGGAATGGTCGCCGTGAGCGTTCCGCTGGGGCACAGTTTGCAGAAATAAAGCTGATAGCGCGGGGTTTGAACGATCTCGCTCTGTGGCGAATCGACGATTAACTCCGCCGTGGCAAGCTGGTTGGGAATCAGAAAATTCGGCAGCGTCAACGTCTGCCCCGGAGCGATAGAAATCTCCTTGAACTCTTTGGCTTGCGTGAACGATTCTGTCTTGTCGGCCACGTCGCGGTAATGCGAAACGAGCTTCACCCCCGCAATGGGCTCCATTCCCATGTTCGTCACGGTGACCTTCACATCGAGATTGCCTTCCGCAGCCTTGTTCACAACGGGTTTGGCAACGCTCAAATATCCCGACTGCTGAAAACCCAGAAACCAAGGCAGAATGAAAACGAGCAGCGCCAGCGCCACATATTTGCCATACCGAAACCAGCGCGGCAACGATATCTTCGGCGTTGGAATCCGGTGCAACAAATCCTGCAGGAACCCAAACGGGCACATAAAGCCGCAAACCAACCGGCCAAGTACCGCCCCGACCGCCAGCACCGAACCCAATGCAAGAACCGGAATGGTATGGATTGCCGAGCCGTAAGTAATCGCCCCGATCGGGCAGGCCCCCGTCGCCCACGGGCATCCATGACAATTAAAGCCCGGAGAGCAGACCGACTTCAGCGACCACCCGAACATATTGAGATTCAACAGCCACGTCGAAATAAACGCCGTGGCAAAACGAAGACGCATGTAAAAGGGCGGAAGCTTGGCGGCCATGTCAACCCGGAGTCAGAAGTCGGAAACATTGGTTAAGAGGACTGAAAAAGTCACGCGACGCGTGACTTTGCACAGGCTACGAGCCTCATGTCTTGCAGTCTTTGGCGGTCACTGCCGTACCCGTCAGCGGCGCGACAATTTGATCATCATGCAGTGCAAACGCATCCACCGTTTCCGCTTTGACGAACGCCGGCCCGGAAAACTGCGTCGTGGTGCCGCCATTGAGCGAAACCACCGGATGATGCTCCATCGTATAGCCGTAACTTACGAGGCCCAGTGCGGCCAGCACCCACAGGGCCCGACGAACACGTGGGAAAAGCTGCGATTTACCCTGAGCCATGCGGCACCTCATCCAGTTGCTGTGAACGCTTCGCCAGCACGCGGCCATCCGGCACGCGACGCGTCAATCCTTCAGCATCGAAAGCGTCGAGCATTGCCACCGCCATTTTACGGTTGGTGCCGACGATTTCCTTGAAGGCGTTGAGTTCAACGGTAGCGTTTTTAGCAAATAAACTCAATAGTTTCGCGCGGGCGTCGTCAAAGAAGGTGCGGAGCATGAAATTGCCGTCGAGGAGCAGCACTGTGCCGTCACCCAGAATGATTTTTTCGAGGACCTTCATGTCAGCCTCGGCGATTGCCAGGTCGCGTATCAAGTTGCCGCGAGCCGGGGCGCTGGCCCCGGATTTTTCGATGATGGCCATGATCCGTTCGCGAAGCGTCAAGAGCCGCTCGCTGATATTCGGTTTGAAAGCCGCCAGCGCCAATCGGCCGTGCCGCAGCGCGATAGCGCCGGTCTGACTCAGCAATGCCGCGAGTCCGTCAAAGCTCTTGGCCGTGATGCCTGCGGACTCGCAGACCAGCGCCGGCGACATACCCCAGACATACGGGTTAGCGTGATGGTACCGATCCAGCGCCGGTTGCAATGTGTTGCGCAGTTCATCGATTCGCGATCTAACCGCATAATCGCCGCCCCCGCCATTTGCCGCCAAGTCCACCAGCGCGCCTTTTGCGACGGTTGCCGCCAGGGCATGCCGCGCCGCCTCGTCGGTCTGTTGCGTGAGCCGCAGGGCGTCGCGGGCGTTCAAGATGACATCAGGTCCCGCAAGCGCTTCAGCGGCTAGCAAATCGCCTTCGCGTAGTGCCACATAAGCTGCCTGAAACCGTCCCAAGGCGTCGGCATGGCGGCGCAAACGCTGCGGACGTGCCGAGAGCACCGCGCCCCCACCGAGTGTGTCAGCAGGCGAAAGCGATCGCAGAATGAACCGATCACCCGCCGCCGCCACCAGCGGTTCCGCCAGCACGATGTGTGCAAATCCCTCTGAGCCAACTGGCAATTCGTCCGCTTCCAGGAGCCGGACATTCGCCTCGACTGCCGCCGTCCCGCTGTGCAGCCGCGCATCAAAGCGCCGTTTGAATGAACCCGCCGCAGGGCCGTCGCTGGCGTTTTCCAGAGTAACGAGGAGTTCATGGGTGGCCGCGTAAACGTCCGGCGCCGCCAATGTCATGCCGCGAGCGACCAGATGGGCATCGATCTCGCGCACATTGATGGCACAACAGCAACTGGCCAGCGCCACCTCGGATTCCATCTTGTAACTCTGCACGGTGCGAACGGCCAATCCATGCCGGCCCGGCAGCAACTCGACCTTCTCCCCGACATGAACAGACCCGGAAAGCGGTATCCCCGTCACTACCGTGCCGTAACCTTTGACGGAAAATACCCGTTCGACGTTCATCCGAAACGCCCGCTTGGCCCCATCGCCGCCACGGTGTTGAACGCTGCCCACAAACCGCTCCAGCGTCTCGCGAATCTCGCCAATCCCTTCGCCGGTCTTGTTGGAGACCGGAACGATCGGCGCATCGGGAAACCCCGTAGAAACGAAGAACGCCGCAATTTCACGCTGCGCTTCCGCAAGCCGCTCTGCCGAAACCATGTCGATCTTCGTCAGCGCCACAAATACCAGCGGGTGACGCAGCAGCCGAACGATCTTCATGTGCTCGGCCGTCTGCGGCATTACGCCGTCATCCGCCGCCACCACCAGCAGAAGCACATCAATCGACGCTGCGCCGGCGACCATATTGCGGATGAAATCGCGATGGCCGGGCACATCGACGATGCCGACCACGCCCTTGCCCGAACCCTCCGGGGTGCCGTCATCCCCCTGGAGAAGGCAGGGTGCAAATCCCAGATCGATGCTCATGCCCCGCGATTTTTCTTCCGGAAGGCGATCAGTGTCACAACCGGTCAACAGTCTGACGAGCGAAGTCTTGCCGTGATCGACGTGACCGGCGGTGCCGACGATCGCGTGCAGAATTTGAGGCCGGACTTTCGGAATGATATTCATGCAGAAACCTGTTTAATCCTGTGAGCGCACGGGTCACCTGCCGGCGACCGCTCGACGAACGGCGCCGGCAACTTCAGCCGTCTCGCCATCGCGCAGCGTTCGCACATCCATGACCAATTCGCCATCAGCCAACCGCCCAAACACCGAGGGAATGCCCATGCGCAGCCGACGCGCCAGTTCACCTGCGGAAATTTCGACGCTTCGAATCCGCACGACGCGGGTGGGAAGGCCTTCATCCGGAATGGATCCGCTTCCGACGTATGAAAGATCCTCGCCCACAGCGACGGACAATCCCGGAATACCGTCCAGCGCGGAGGCCAGGTCGCGAGCATCACGTTCCAATTCACTAACGTTCCGCGCCATCATCTTGTAGAACGGGATATTCTCCCGGAATGTGCCATTGATGAATTCCCCGAGCGTCGCCTCAAGACCGGCCAGCGTCAGCTTGCAGACCCGAAACATCCGGGCGTAGGGATTTTTTCGAATCCGCTCGATGTGCGATTTTCGCCCGCAGATGATCCCCGCCTGCGGCCCGCAGATGAGCTTGTCGCCGCTGAAACAGACCACGTCTGCACCGGCCGCAAGGGAGTCCTTCACCAGCGGCTCGTCGCTGATACCCCACTCATGCAACGGAACGATCGCCCCGCTGCCAAGATCGTCGATGACGGGCAGTTTGTGCTTGCGCCCCAGCGCAACCAATTCCGCAATCGAAGGCGTCGATGCAAAACCCCGGATGCGATAATTCGACGTATGGACGTGCACGATCGCCGCGGTCTGTTCGGTGATCGCCGCCTCGTAATCCCGCAAATGGGTCCGGTTGGTTGTGCCCACTTCGCGAAGTACGGCGCCGCTCTGCGCCATCACATCGGTCATGCGAAAACTCCCCCCGATTTCGATCAATTGCCCGCGGCTGATGATCGTCTCCTTGCCGGCCGACAAAGCATTGAGAATCAGCATCGTGGCGGCAGCATTGTTATTCACCACCGTCGCCGCCTCGCATCCGGCGAGTGCCTGCAACATGGCCTGCACGCGTTCTTCTCGCAGCGAGCGGTCGCCGCTTTCAAGACTGGCTTGCAGCGGCGTATATCCTCCTGCTACCGATATGGCTGCAATCGCAGCCGGGCAGAGCGGCGCTCGGCCCAGACCCGTATGCAGCAGAATGCCGGTGGCGTTGATGGCCCGGCGCGCCGCAGGGTCACTGAGACGTAGCAGAGGCACGCGGAGCCGCCCCGCCAATTCACTCAGGCCCACCGGGGCCGTAATTTTTCCATCGCGAATGTCCGTCCGGAGTTCCTCCAGCGCAGCGCGAAGCTGCCACTTCACAACCCCTTCGCCGAATTCCTCGATCAGCGCCTGGCCATGCTCCGACCCAAGAAAATCTCCCACCGCAGGCAGTGCCCGCAGAAGTTTTGCCGCGCTGTCGTCCATACCTGCCGCCTTCATCGTCGTCCGATCCGGTCACAGCAATAAAAAATGGCGGAGGCGTATGGGAATCGAACCCACCTGGGCCCTTGTCGAGCCCACAACGGCTTTGAAGGCCGCGGGCGCCACCAGGCTACCGTCCGCCTCCGCATGAAATTCCGGCCCGCGCCGGCCATCAAATTCTCTTACCCTTTGCGTATCGTGTTATACAACATCGCCGCCGGAGCGCCGCCGAATGCAATGCCCAGGTCCGCGGCCTCGGCGATCTCCGCTTCCGTAGCCCCGGCATCGCGGGCCGCCTTGGCGTTGATCTTCACGCACGGCTCGCACCTGCCGGCAATCGAAAGCGCCATCAATATCATTTTTTTCTGTTTCACGCCCAAAACGCCCGGTGCATTCACCGTCGCCATGTATGTCTTGAACGCCTCCGCGCTCGCGGCTGCGGGCAACGCACTTTCCGCAGCATGACCGTTCGAACAACAACATGATCCCGTATCCGCCGTAGTAGCCTTGGTTTCTTCCATCGCGAACTCCTTCGATTGAGCCATCACCTTGGTGACGCGTATCTGCCCGCCAGGCGCCCTGCCCGTCACAACGCCGATCGTCCGCGCCTGCTTCACTCCGCGTTCGTGCAGTTCGCGGAGGAATGCCTCAGACTGATCGGCAGGCATAAACGCTACAATGCCGCCGCTGGTCTCCGGGCCAAAAAGTATCCCTTGCTGACCGACTGTCAGCTCCGTTAAATCGAGCAAATCCTCTGCAACACTCTCGCGGTTTCGTTCCACCGCGCCGGGCAGAACTTCACCGGCCGCCAGTTCTGCGACGTGGGTGAACAAGGGAATGTCGTCAAACGCCAGATCCACCGCCACATCGCTGTTCTTGACGATCTCCGCCATGTGTCCCAACAGCGAGAAACCCGTCACATCCGTCGCGGCATGCACGCCATGCTCAATCATCCGCTCCCCGGCCACCTTGTTGAGCGCAGCCATGCTCGCCGCCACTTCACCAACAGCCTCTTCGCCAACCCGGCCGATCTGCCGGCCAAACGCCACAATGCCCGAACCCAATGGCTTGGTCAGCACCACGACATCCCCCACGCGCGCCCCCGCATTGCGCACAAACGCGCCGCGCGGACATGTGCCCAGCACGGCAAATCCGCACTTGGGTTCGGGGTCATTGATGCTGTGGCCCCCAATGATCGGAACCCCGGCTTCCTTCATCTTGTCCGCGCCGCCGCGAAGAATTTCGCGCATCGCCGCGACCGGCAATCGGTCCACCGGAAATCCAATGATCGACAGCGCCGCCTGGGGCGTTCCGCCCATCGCGTAAATGTCGCTGAGGGAATTTGCGGCGGCGATCTGGCCAAACAAATACGGATCGTCGACCACGGGCGAAAAGACATCCACCGTCAGAATCGTATTGCCGGTACCGCCGAGGTCCATGACGCCGGCATCGTCGCCGCAGGTTGCGCCCACCAGCACCCGCGGGTCGTTCATCTCCGGCAAGCCGCCCAGCGCCTGCTGCAGAATGCCCTTGCTGATCTTCGAGGCACACCCGGGATTGCGCACATACTCGGTAAGTTTCACGGCTGCAGCATCAGCGTCCGGGACGCTGCGGGTCTCGCCGGCGCAATGGCAAACCCCCACCGTCTTCAATTCGTCGCACGGACAGGCTTGACGCGGATCGCAAATGCAATGCCCCAGCGCCATCGAGCGCCGCATCACCATCCGCCGTTTTACCAGTCGATCCGTCATGCTTTTGTCGTCACGCAAAAATCAAAAAGGGGAAATCATCGGATTTCCCCAATGTGATTAACACTTATTTCGCCAAGCTGTTACTTGGTCGTGTCCAGAACCATCGTGCCTTTGATGACACCGAAGCCATGAATCGTGCTGGTAAGTCCAACTTTGACTTCCTTGGCCGTGGTCAGGTTCACACTGGATGGTATTCCGCCGGAATACGCACATAATTGGCCACTTCAACCAAATTCCATTCGGCCCAAAGATGTAGCTCGTCCGTCGGCGATCAAGAACACCTCGGGATTCGCCTCGTACACCAGATTCGTATATTCCTCGCCGCCCTTGCCTTTGAGGTGAATGGATGCCGGAGAAATGTCGAGCTTGTTGCCCTTCTTAGTGGCCACGAACTCAAAATTGAAGGCCTTGCCCCAGTCCGCTTTGACCGTACCACCGTCATCCGGCACGGTGATCGTCCCGCCGGTGTGCGGAACAATGTTCGCGGATATCTTGTTCAGGCGACCGGAGAAAACCGTGCCATACAGGAACTCGTAATCGCCGGGCACCACCATCGCCTCGGACGGTGAGCCGCCGCGGGAGGTCAGTTCAAAATTCAGCGTGCCGTCCTTCGAGCCGAACACCGCATGCACTTCCACGTTCCCATCGAGCATGGGATTCCAGGAAATCTTGCCGGTCTTGCCGACATGGGGCGTCGTCGTGATGGACGATCCGTCCTCGGCAATTTCGGTGATCTCAACGATCCCGTTCTTGGTCGAAAGGTACTTCGTGATCGGCGTGAAGACCGCCATGGCCGAACTGCCATTGTCCACGCGAATGGCATCGGTCATGGAGTAGACGCCATCGGTATTTTCGTCATACAAAGAAACCGTTTGCCCAGCGACGCTGCCGCGCTGCACGCCGCCGCTGCGAATCAAGAGCGAGATGCCCTTGCCGCCCGCCGCCATCGACGCATGCGGGAATGCCAGCGAATACTTCTGTGTTTTCCCAATCATGAAGTTGGCGGGGCTGAGCGCCCCCAGCGTGCCGTTAAATTGCAGCGGTGACGTGGTGCCGTTGGCCTTGAAACCAAACTGCGCCGGCGGATTCCAGAGAATACTGACGTCCGTTCCACCCACCGTCATGTCAATTGAATTGTGCGAAGCAGTCAGCTCCTTGTACGGCGACTTCCCCTGCACGTACACACTGCTGCTCGCCTGGACGTCCGCATGAGAATAGATCGGCGCGCCCGGAGGCAAAGGAGCGAACGTCAACGCCGACTTCGTCGGCCCAGACGCCGCACCCGTTGTTGGTGTATTCGCCGCCCACAGCATGCCTGCCGCAGTCAGCGCCGTCACAGCACTCAGATAAATTCCTAGTTGACGTGTTTTCATCGGCGAACCCCAGGAGAACTCACTAACAACGCAAACACTATTGCGTAGTTTCCCCATCCTGACGCCCTGTGTCAAGAAAATAAAGACTAATTGATCCAATAAGAATTATATGCAGTAAAGTCTGTGGGACCGCCGGTCAGGCCGGTGCTTTGGTGGCCAGCGCGCCTTCGCAGACGCAAGGGCATCGCTGACTCTGGTAGTTGCCTTGCCGCTGGCCACGGCGAGTTGGGGACGCCCGCCGCCGGAACCGCCGACGAGGGGGGCGATGACTTTTTCCCAGTCGCCGGCTTTCAGTTTGTCGATGAACGGATGCCGACGTCTGCGAGCAGGCTGTGGCTCATATTCTCTTTTCCCTCAGGAAGCTCAGGAACGGGGGTCTTGATGACACGCGCAGCCAGACGCGGCACCCGATGCGAAAACGCGGCCTTACAACTAACCGAAGGATATGCAAACAACCACCGCCAGAAGAGCAGGTGGATTACTTCTTCGTAGGCTGCGTCGCGGCCGCGCCCGGTTTCTGTTCATCTAAATGAAAGCGTAACTCGAGCGCATCCCTTCCGGAATGCTCCAACAGAATTGTCCCATAGTGCTCGCTTTTTCGAATCCAAGCACCTGGCGGCAACTCATTTGTCCGACGTTGTATGAGTGGTCCACGCAGGCTATCCGCGGTGTACCATTCCCAGTCGCTCACATTCATTTTGTCGCCGCTGAAGCTCAGGTGAGGCATAAACCCAAACATTCGAATCCCTGTTTCAACCGGCTTACAATCCGGCGGTGCTACACGAAAAATACCGAACTCATACTGACGCTTTAGATCCTTTGAAACTCCGCCGGTATGCTCCCAGTAATATGCGGCGCCATCATGCACGACTATGTCAGCCCATGAATCAAGCCACGGGATCAGATCCTTTGCTGCCACCACTTTCTGATTTTCCGGATTGATGATCAACGGATGATAATCCACTCCGAAGTTCATATTCTTTGAATGTCGCCCCAGAAGCACAGTTTGGTGTCCCGGCTTGCCGTCCTTTTCCGCTACTTCACTCAACGTGTACATGTAGTTCAGTTCCGTCGCCAGATGAATGTCCTTCCAAGCCTCGTTGTCCGACTCCACCTGCACATTCTTGGCCTCAAGAACGATCTCGAATTTGACCTTCTTCGTCGCGAAATCGGCTTGCGCCTTCGCCACCCACATCCGTCCGAAATCCCCCGCCGCCATGATCTTGCCGGGTTCCAGTGGACTCGATACGAAGGAATGGTACTCACCCTTCGGCAAGCCATCCTTTTCCGTAATGCACAGTGAGTCCCCGGTCACTGGATCAATGATAAACATCCGGGCGGTCTTTTCCCGTGAAAGCGTCCAAATGTATTTTCCGTCGAAGCAGGGCATCGGCGATACGGAGTTCGTCAGGAACACCGCCTTCCCCTTTTCACGCATCAGGTACATGTTGGACTCCGTCCATATCATGTCCACCCCTTTCCCAACGGGTTCCCAACCGAGCAGGTGGTAATCATAAATGGTTCTATTGGGCTGACCATTGGATTCATAAAATTCAAATTTGATCGGAAAATTATCCACTTCCGAATTCGCCACGGCTGGAGGCCGCTTTGGCGCTTCCGGCTTTACATACGGCGTATTCCGTTGCGCGATCAGTTTCGCCCGCCAGGCCACAAGCTGCTTCACCGCACCCTTGATCACCGGATGATCACTCTTTCGCAATGTCTCCAGTGTCACCTCCCATTCAGGCGAATTATCAGGTTGCGTATGTAGTGTCATGAAATACACTGCAATTCTTTCGGATCCCATGGCATCTGGACAATCCAGCAGCACTTTCGCCAGTTTCGCCAAGACCTCTCCATTCGATTCGCCCTTGATTCTCCAATGCATCTGATAACATGCCAAACCGACGGCGTTATCGCTCACCCTTTGCGCTTGCTTCGCGTAGATGATTCTGCACGCGGTTTCCCGCGCTTCACACAAAATAGTCACATCAACATCATCAAGCCCATCGAATTCAGCAAAAGACGAGCCCATCGCCTGCTCGTGCTCGCCCCCCGGCGAAACATGCGAGAGATATTGCTCCGTGTGGAAAAAGCTCCGACGATAGAGCGTCTTGGCCTCATCGGAATGCTTCTGCCTCCAATCCGCGTCGGTCCGGATCTCCTTGATCTTCATGCAGATCGCCCAGTTCGCCTCGCGATGGACCTCCCATTGATCCGACTGCAACAGCAAACTTGCCTCAGCCAGCGGCAGCGCCTCGTCCGCATTCCCCGTCGCCAGAAATACGTGTGCTCGCGCCGCTAATTCTTTTGCCTCCACTTTCGCATTCGGCGGCGCTATCTCACGCCCCAGCGTCTTCTCCAACAAGGCCGTCATTTGATCCCGCAAAACCTGCGGTACGTCCTCATCTTTGAGTTTCCCCTCCTCATGGCGCGCCAACTCCTTACTTCCACGCTTCACCACCAACGTCAGTTGCTCCCGTTTCTCATCCGATCTCTCATGCCGAAACTCCCCCAGTACATAGAGCGGCAATTTCCGCGAGATATCCGCCCCCTCCGAAATCGCCAGTTCCCGCGCAATCGCATCCGCCTCCGCCAGTTCCACCAATAGCACCCCTGGCCGCTCCAGCAACAACTGCTCGACCACCTTCGCGTATGCCCCCTTCAGGTGTTCGTACTCGTACCCCAGATCCTTGCACACGAACGGAGGCACCGCGCAGATTTCCCGCTGTTTTTCCCCCAACTTTTGTAAGGCCTGATCGACCATGTGCTCCAATGCCCCCGCATCCTTCTCGCCATCCTTGCTCAATTCCATCGGCCCAGCCAGCAATCGCAACCCCTGCACCGTCTCACACACCGCCACTTCCAGCGACGCGCCCTTCCCCGCTTTCACTAATACCAGCACATTCGCCTTGAGCACACCCCCCACCTCAGCACGCCCTTTCACTCCCTCGGGCGCCAGCAGCGCTTGCAGCGTCCGTTCACGCAACACCCTATTGATCTCCCCCCGCTCCACCATGGCCAGGTCTTTCCGCTCCATCAATCGCGATTCCAGAAGCTTCACGCACCCCTCATCTCCCGCCCTCGCGTCCGCTATCACCGCACACCGTACCCGGTCCTCCTTCGCTCCCTGGGCCGTACGCATCCCGCCCGCGACTACCGACAGCATCACCACCAGTCCAATTCCGAGCCGCCAAACCATCCTGCCTCCAAGAGTTGTAAGATTTACAGTCTATCTCGCTACCTTGAGGGCGCACAATGTCCAGTAGCTTTTCGCGACTTCCACGGCGTCACGTCGGTGTCCCTCTGCCATGAAGTCCCAACCGACCTGCTCACTGAAATTCTGAGCATCTAAACATAAATCATCCGGGCCAGTGGATTCATCAGGGGTGATTGCCAGGTTGAAGCGGAAGAAGCCACAAGCCAGCATCGCGTGCGAACAGGACGGACTTGCCATCGGGTAGTGGATAAAGAAAGGAAAATACATAGCGGGCATTGGGACCAAGTTGGGGAAGGAGTTCAGGTTTCGCAGTGCCGGCAGGAATACGTGCGAGGGGCGAGCCGGACCAGAGATCGCCATGGATGACGGCCCAGGCTGGGCGGAGATCAACTGCGCCCTTGAAGGCAGCATCTTCCATGCGAAGGCCGCCATCCATGGGTCCTTTTTCGCCATCACTGAAGATAAGCGAAAGCTTGTTCGTGGTGGCATCAAAGGAGAGAAGTTTGGCGAAGCTGCCGAAAAGAATGATGCCCTTGGCGTCCATGGGGGAATGCCAGTAAAAACTGGAATTGAGCGTAAAGGGAACCAGGCGGGTGAATTTCGACTCGACGGAAGTGAAGTCCCAGAGGCCCGTCACCGGATCGTTGTACAAATTGGTGCCGACTCCATAGATGTTGAGGATCAGGCGATGACGGGCCGGATCAGCGAGCATGAATCGGATGTCAAAACCGGCGGAGTCGTCGAAAGGTGATTTTTTCTCTTTCCGGCGGCTGGAAGCCAGGATGTCGCATTGCTTGGTTTTCGGATCATAGACGGCGAGATAATTGCCTTCTCCCTGACCGGCGAAAACACCGTAGCCGATATAGATTTTGCCATCAAGGAAAGCTACGGCGCGAATCTTGTTTGAAGGAAGGCCGTCCTTTTCGGTGAGAGTAATGGCGGGGGAAGCGTCGCGCGGGAAGAGAAGGATGCCGTCACTCTGGGTAGCTACGACGACGTGCATAGGAGTAAGGCAAACGTCGGTCACAGTGGCATAAGCGCCGCCAACTTTGTTAAGGTTAAGCGAGGGGATGGCGACCTTGGCAAGAGGTTTGGTAGGGCTGCCGTCGAGGGGACAACCAAAGCCTTGAAGCATCCAACGGTCATCGGATTGGAGGAGGCCGACAGCGAACGCATTCTTATCCTCAACCAGAGCCGCCTCGAACGTAATAACTTGAGCAGCGCCGCCGGTTTGCAGCAGGGGACGGGCTTGCGCGATGGGGGCGACCACAGTTCCGGCCGAGTTCTTCGTGAAGTCACGTTTGGCTTGCTGCAGGGTCATGGAGATTTCCTGCCGGGAGCAACCGACGAAACGTGCGTGATCGCCATCCGCCGCGGCTTTGGCATCGGCGAGGAGTTGCGGAATGGAGGCCTTCTGCGCGGGACAGTGTTGCAGTTCCCACAGAATCGAACTCAGCGCTTGGTTGTTGAATTCATGGCGGTCAATCATTAGATGCACAAGCGATACATCCTCCGCGCCACGCTGATCCGTAGGAAAGGGCGTGCTCTCGACAAAATCGATCAGTTCGCGATAGACCCGGTCGTGGTAAGAGTCGATGCGCTTCGCCGCAACGGGAGGTTTCGCAAGCGCTTCCTCGGCAAGTTTGCGTGCCCGGTAATAGAGCGCAAGCCGCTGCGGCTTGTCCAACGTAGCATCGCTGGCGACGGCGATGCGACCGCTCAGGGCGCACAGGATGACGGCCGGATCGGGGTTGGATTCGAGCGACGCGAATAGCGTGTCACACTTGGCACGGTCATCGGCAGAGTAGTCCCGCGGCGTCCATCGCACGGGCAGCGGAGAGCCACTGGCCCAGTTGCGGACCTGCTGGACCTCCTCGAGGAAGAGCCGGTCACCATTCTTACAGGCGGTTTCGGCAGCCGTAAGATAAGTCTTGGTCCAGGGGACGAACGACGAGACAAAATCGCTCGCACTGTCGGAGGCGAAGTTCCAGCCGTTGTAGTACTGATTGGCCTCCATACAAGAGCGGAGACTGAAGACTGCGCGGGAATCCTTGTGAATTACCCCGTCCCAGGCGACAAAGACATCAGTCAGGAAAACGCGGTAGTCGTGTCGAAAGGCGCGCGAAGATTCGGCGATGGCCGTATTGCCGCCTTTTTCGACATCGCGTGCAGAGACGAAGTCGAACAAAATCCGGTCAGATCCGGTGTTGCGGAATTCGTCACCGCCCAACTCCAAGGATGTCAGCGGCGTTCGCGCGAATACAGCGCGGCGCAACCCCAGAGCACGCGAGGCGATGGCGAACGCCGCCGCTACGTCACCACGAGGATCCAACTCCTCGGTAATTGACGAGATAAAATCCGTGCGTTGCTTACCGGGCAGGATAATCTGACGGGCGTGCTGGAGGAGGGATAGCATAAGCGAGAACTCGTAAACAGGATTTTTGGAGTCCAGCGCATAAGCGGCTTCGGCAGCGTAGAGAGCAGGGCCATACTCTTCATGACTTAGACGGAATTCGGTTTCCGCGTGGAACCGCCGGGCTTCGAGTTTGAGATCCGCGAGGCTGTTGGGGGAGGTGAGTTGAAGATCCTTGGCTACGGCGGCGGCAAGACGAGCGGAAAGCGCCTCGATGTTCTGGCTCTCGGCATTTACGGAGATCTTGGCGAGAGATTTGCCTTGTGGATTGGTGAGATATGCAGTGGCGGTAAGAAACTTGCCATCGGGAGAGCGGACAATCTCCAGGTCGGCGGTGATCAGTGAAGCGAGCATCGCAGAGGGAGCGGGAGCCGTGGCTGTGGGAAGTGTGCGTTCCTGATTGATGTGGTCGAGCCGCTGGCGTTCCAGGATGCACACGTCAGGGGAGGTGATGAGTTGCCGCTGGAACAGCAGAGCGATGGACTGGCACAGACTGTCCTTATCGTGGGCGAGGTTGGCATTGCGCACGGAGACGACGCAGAGCGTGCGAGCGCTGGCGGCATGTGAGCGTTTCTGGATGGCAGCGCGGAGAGAGGCGTCAATTGCGGCCTTAAGCACAGCGGGATCGTCGGGAAGGCTGACATCGACGAGGCGAAGGCCCGTCGCGGAGTCGAAGGCGACCAGACCCAAAGCAACAGGCTTCTTTGAGTCTTGGTTCGTTTCCAGGACAACGAAAATATCCGCGGAGAGGAGACGGCTGAGGGCGACCGCTCGGTTGGGATCGGCCAGCGCGGCCGAGAGCTCTTGTTCTCCGAGCGTGCGATGAATGGATTGGCGGTCTAGGTATTGAAGCGTCGGATCAGTGGAGAGTTGCCCTTGGACGAGTGCAAGGTAATCCTGAATCTTGGCGTCGCCTGTCGCAACCAAGGCGATGCGGATGGGAGCTGCTTGCGTCTCGACAGCCCTGGCATTAGCGGAGAACGCGAGCAGCAAAAGAACCACCAAGGCCTGAAGACCTAAGGAATACTTCAGACGCTCGCGCCGCGAGATTTTGTTCTGCAACTTCATGTTTCAGCAGACCATCCCGATCTACCAACGCCTTTGAGACTGCTTCACTTTTTATCCGTCGTCGCCGGCAAGGTCTGCACGAAATACCGCAGCACATCGATCGCCAGCGCATGCCCTGCCTTCTGCAACGCCGTCTTGCCTGCGATGGCTTCGGAAAGATCGACGGCACGCGCGGTGGAGCGGCCCGTGAAGACGATCTTGCCGTCCGCATGAGTGACCATCTTAATTTCCGCGCGACCCGACGATGTGAACAACGCTCCGATCTGCGGCCCCGCCTCGCTGAAAGCCTCTCCCGAAAGATTGATGCCCACGTCACCACCCTCGACCTTCGCGGCATCCACCACCGTAAAACCCGCGTCTGTGAGAATAAAGCGAAGCTCGGTCTCAACGGCCGGATCAATGGCATGAACGCTCGAGATATGCCGTTCCGTAACGCTGATGGTGATCGTGGGTTTCTTGCGCTCCGCCAGTTGGGCCTTGAGCCCGGGGATTGGATCTTTGAAGGCATCGTTGGAGGCGATCAGCCGCCCGCCATCCTTGGTAACACGATCGGCGATCTTGCCCGTCAATTCCACCACGAGCTTGCCCACATCCGCATCATCCGGACCTTTGACCAGCACGCCATCCACCAGGCTCGTCTCGGTGCCGATGATCTTGGCCGTTACAAAGAGTTGTTTACCCAGTACGAATGCCCGGCCGGTCACCAGCAGTTTCGCGCCCACGAGTTTGCCCACCTGCACGGCCTTGTCCGCGTCGACCAGCCCCGTCAGGTTCAGTGCGTGCTCGGTGAGTACTTTGCCCAAAGCATCGCGGTCGACGAGCGTGAGTCCATCCATGCTGCCCAGCGTGGCCGTAAGGGTGTCGGCAATCTGTTTGCCCGTGTCGGGGCTGCCCGGCAGATTGGCGTCAAAGGGAAGAATCGCCACGGTGATAGATGCAGGCGCGGTAGCCGCTTCAGCTCCCGCGGGATTGGTGGCGGCCGGAACGGTTGTTGCCCCCGCCTTTCCAGCATCGGATGCGGTGTCCGCACCATGACACAGCGTGCCAGCGCCCCCCAAAAGGGCGGCTAGCAGCAGGACCGACCAACTATGGCGTAAAAGCGAGGCCTTCATAACTACTCTCCATTCAAGGGAAGAAGATTCTTGGCAGGACCAGTCGTCGCCGGCACGATCGCAGGCTCACGCGCACTGGGTGCGAGTGTCGGTTCTGGCCGCGTCAGCAGGTAATTTAGCAGATTGTTGTAGAAAACCTGGGCCAGCGGATGCTGGCTGGGTGCCGGCACTGGACATTGGCATAGTACAATGCGCCCGCTCCCCATGGTCTTGGTGACCAGCAGTCCATCGATGGGAACGGGATTGGTGCCCGGCGTCTCACGCGAAAAAGATACAACATCCAGCGCCGGCTCGTCGGAGGGAAGGGCAATTGCACGGATCTCTCGAGCCGTGTGAAAGAATGCCTCTTGTGCGGAAGCGTCCAGATCTGCCAGCAATGGATGATGGAGGCGATAGCTAAGCGGTCCGAGCGGTCGTGACGTGAGCCGATATCCAATCATGTTTTCGCCATCTTGACAGAGCACGGCAATACTGGCGCCGTGCTTTGCCTGCTCCACTAAACGCTCCTGTACCAGCGCCGCGTTGCCCATCGCCCCGGGCGCCACCAGTAACACATCCGCCTGCCGCGTCTCCAGCGATGAAGCCTCGCTCAGCCGAGTGTTGGGAATCCCATTGGCTGTAAGGAAATCCGACAACTCTGGCTGCGGATCAATGATCGTGAGCTTCCGGGTCTTGAGACGCTGCGAAAAATCAGAATACAGCTTCTTCGGATAGAGCGTCACGGGCCATTCGCCGGTTTGAATCACTTCGCCCGTATCCTTGCGTTTGAGCGTGTAGCTCCACAACATACTGGTGACCACCCGCACTTCCGGCACCGCCAGCGTGAGCGTCGTTGACGCATCGCCGGCCTTGATATCCATCGTCCCTTGCGCCACGCGCACTCGATTGAATGAAAGCTCCCAGACCACCTCCGCCGCCGGCAGGTCCGCCTTAACCGCCCACGTAGCCGTGATCGTGGCGTCCTGTCCGCCGAACCAATAGCCCTGGTTGGCAAGAAGCAGAATAAGCAGTATCGCCTTAGTCATTCACCTCACCCCTTTTCGACGGCGTGAGTGGATCTGGACTCTTGCGCGAACCAACACTGGACCGCGCGAAGCCGACTTTGAGCTCATAAGCGCCCGAGGTCGTGGCCAATTGCCCGGCGCTCACCACCTGGCCCGGCGCCAGGGGCAGCTGTGTAGCCAACGCCGCAAGGGTCTCCGATGGCGCCTGTGGGTTCTCGATCTCCAACCAAACGCTCAGCGATGTCGGCGTCGTTCGCGATGCCGAAATGCGATAGTGCAGTGACTTCCCATCGCTCAATGGCAGCGTGAGGTCGGCTTGCTGGCCGGGAACCAGGACCAGATCGGCTTTAGAAACTACGCTCTGGGCGCGTAGCAGGGTCAAGCGCAGTAGCACCAGCGATCGCTCGGTAATGGCCGTCTCAGCAACACCCACATCGGAACTATGATCCGATATCAACATCCAGGACGCACGGTTGTCGAAGGCTTCGGATACCTTGGCAAAGGCCTGCACCTGCTGCGGCACCTCGGCCGGACTGAACCGGGACGTTCCTGATGTGGCCATGAGCTGCCCCTCGTGCGGTATAGGGCGATTGTTCAGATAAGAGGAACCGATGATCGCCAGCGCCAGTAAGGTAATGGAAGCTGCCACCGCGCTGGCCGACCGCCAACCGATGAACGTAACGCGTTCCGAATGCCGCGCCGTGGACTTCAAACGATCCTGAAACTGCCCCCATCCGCCCACCGGCTCGACGTGGGAAGGGTTTCGCAATACTTCACGCAGATCCGCGTAATCCGCCAACGCCGCCTGGCATTCTGCGCAGCTCTTCAAGTGCTCCACAGCGGCAAGTACTCGCTTGCGGTCACTCAACAACTCGTCGTGCTTAAGAAATAACTCTCGTGTTCCGTCACATTCCATGGCTAGCCCCCAGTTCTAATTCGCGAAAGGACGCAAGATCCTTTCGGAGTATATCCATGCCGAAATGCAATTGACGCGACACTTCCGCGGCACTGCAGCCAACAATTTCTTTGACCTCGTTGCCCGAAAAGCCGCTCTGTATCCGCAACGAAACGATTAACCGTGTCGGCTCCGGCAATGCGGCGATCGCATTTATCACCCGTTCTCGCAGGTCTATCGTATCGGTGGATGAACTCGTGGTAGACGATACCGCCAAACGTGCGTCAGCCAGGGCGCGATGCTCAGTCTTTCGTCGCCGTAACAACCCAAGACTTTCATTTACAACAACTCGGGACAGCCACGCACGAAGCGCCGATCCATCGGAAATCTGTCCCCGACATTCCCAGGCTTTCATGAACGCGTGCTGACACACCTCTTCAGCGACGGAAGAATCTCGTAAGACGCCGTATGCCAATCTGAAGAACAGACGACTGTTCGCACTAACCTGTTCGGCCAGCAACGATTGAAAACAGTCAGGGCTTCGAGAGTCAACCTTCAACGCTGCTGCATCCTCGATCCGTTGTCAACATTTATCTTGTCCGCGGCGAGCCCGGCAATTCAGAGTCTATCGCAATCCCGGCGGGATTGCTCGGACCAGATCGCACCATACCTATATGAGATGCGCACCCGCCGGTGCATTTCCACAAATTTTCCCAGCGACTCGCCCACTCGTCGGTAAGGCGCAGCCGGCCCCAGTTTCCGCAGCTCTGCGCAGCGAGTGCTAATCGGTAGGTCCAAATCGCCAAATTTCTGACAGCGGAGGCGGTAACGACGATGCTGAAGATGCCGAGTGTCCCAGGAATACTTGCGGCCGCCGCTTCGTGACCTGGCTGAATTCCTCAGCGCCAGAAATATGAAATGCCCTGCAATGTAAAACTACCTATACCAGCGCAGGATTCGTCTTTTCCCCGCGAATACTCCTTTGGACACCGCTCGTGCAGACTGCTTACACGTTGCATTACCCTGCATTTCGCGAACCTGTTTCACCCGGGACAATGATCATGCGTACGCAATCACAAAATTCCGTCACCGGAACGGGGGGCGTGCTCTTCGACCATGACGGATACTTCAAGATCACACGCAGCCGCTTCGTGAGCATCCAGAATTCACGCACGCCGCTCGAATTGGCCGGATGGGTCGAGATGCTGGAGCCTTTCTCCGCGATGGAAGCGTTCTTTGGCCGGCTCGAAAAGGGGAAAAGACGCACCGGGCAATGCCGGATTACCGTGGAACGCTCCCACGGGGCAACCATCGAAATGACGGCAGAGCTTGTGGTGGATAGAACCGTCATGGCGATGCTCTCTTGTCCACGCATGATGGTCGAAAACATCGTGATCATCAGCGGACCGTGGTGGTAGTCTTCCCCTGCACCCGCAAAGCCGCCGTGGGATCTCTAATTTACATCGCAGCCGCATGACTCTCACAAGTATGACCGCGCACCCTCCTCCCCCACAAAAGTCAGCCCTGCCCGAAAGATCGCAAAGGCGACCTTTTGACCAAAACCCGCAGCACCAGTGATTGTTCACAACTCATGCCACCCGCCATTATGAGCCTCCACAGGTAGCGCCGGGCGCGCGAAATAATCCGGCCCGACCATGCCTTCGCGTCTTGCACCAAACTCTCCGCGTAGGCCCATGCTTGCCCATCATCACCTCTGCAATTTTCTCTTTCGATCCCAAGTCTCGCTCGCCTCACGAATTGGAAATCCATCGCATTTTCACCACAAGACCGGAAGCAGAATTCCAGAATGAGGTATGAAGAGAATGCCTATAGATAAAACGACCATCTAATCTTTTATTACACAAACCAGCCGCTATTCACATCTTCACCATTACCCAATTGCACTATTTTTCACAGGGATTAAGTGCATTTTTTCACATATACCTGACTAAATATTCTATAGGTTTGCCGTTGTCTTAAAACCGATTTTAAAGTATCAGATCAGTTAGTCCTGCATTCATTTGGGGAACCCATGTCTATCGCCGACGTCGTCGTTTCGTCCCACAACGATCAACCCTCCGCCAAACCGATCACCAAACTCACGGCCGTCACGATCCGCTTCGCCGGCGACTCCGGCGATGGCATGCAACTCGCAGGAATGCAGTTCACCGATACGTCCGCCCTCCTCGGCAACGATGTCTCCACCTTCCCCGACTACCCCTCCGAAATCCGCGCGCCCGTCGGCACCGTCGCCGGCGTCTCCGGTTACCAGATCCAGTTTTCCTCCAACGATGTCTTCACCCCCGGCGATGATGTCGATGCCCTCGTCGCCATGAATCCCGCGGCGCTGAAGGTCAATATCAAATCCGTCCGTCGCGGCGGCATGATCATCGTCAATGCCGATGCCTTCACGCCCATCGATCTCAAGAAGGCCGGGTATGCGGAAGACCCCCTCACCGACGGCTCGCTCGAACACTTCCGCCTGATCCAGGTCCCCATGGACACCCTCAACAACGCCGCCGTCGCCCCCGCCGGACTCACCGGCAAACACGCCGACCTGTGCAAAAACTTCTTCGCCCTCGGACTGGTCTACTGGATCTACGGACGCTCGCTTGAACCCACCCTTGCCTACCTCCACCGCAAGTTCGCCAAGAAAAACCCCGCCGTCGCTCTGGCCAACGAAGCCACCCTCCGCGCGGGCTACAACTACGGCGAAACCTGCGAACTCCTCGACCAGCAATACGCCATCGACAAAGCCAAACTCCCCCCGGGCGAGTATCGCCGCATCACCGGCAACGAAGCCGTCGCACTCGGTCTCGTTGCCGCCGCCGAACTCGCCGGCAAACATCTCTTCTACGGCAGCTATCCCATCACCCCCGCCACCGACATCCTCCACACCCTCGCCGATCTCAAACAGTTCCAGGTCACCACCTTCCAGGCAGAAGATGAAATCTGTGCCATCGGCGCCACCATCGGCGCGGCCTTCGGCGGCGCCATCGCCGCCACCGGCACCTCCGGCCCCGGACTCGCCCTCAAAACCGAAGCCATGGGACTCGCCGTCATGACCGAACTCCCCATGGTCATCGTCAACGTCCAGCGCGGCGGACCCTCCACCGGCCTGCCCACCAAGACCGAACAGTCTGATCTCCTCCAGGCCCTCTACGGCCGCAACGGCGAATGCCCCATCCCCGTGATCGCCGCCGCGTCGCCTTCCGATGCCTTCAACGCCGCCATCGAAGCCGTCCACATCGCCGTTCGTTACATGACCCCCGTCCTCCTCCTGTCCGATGGATACATCGCCAACAGTTCCGAACCCTGGCTCCTGCCCGATCTCAACAAACTGGAAAAAATCACGGTCAACCACCCCACCACCGCCGATGCCGCAACCTTCAAACCCTATCGTCGCAACCAGGAGAACGTCCGCCCCTGGGCCATTCCCGGAACCCCCGGCCTTGAACACCGCATCGGCGGACTCGAAAAACAGGATGTCACCGGCTGCGTCTCCTACGACGCCGCCAATCACGAAACCATGGTCCGCCTTCGCGCCCAGAAAGTCGATGGCATCAAGCCCGTGGGCATGCCCTTCCTCTGGACCGGCCCCCGCTCCGGCGATGCGATTCTCGTCAGTTGGGGCGGCACGCACGGTTCCGTCAAAGCCGCCACGCTCGAACTTCAGCACCAGGGCCTTCAGGTCTCACAATGCCACCTGCGCTATCTCCATCCGCTCCCGCGGGAGCTTCGCGCCCTCCTCGCCGGCTTCCGCCACGTCATCGTGCCGGAACTCAACAGCGGACAACTCCGCCAGGTGCTCAAGGCGGTTCTGCAACTCGACATCAAAGGCATCAACAAGGTCCGCGGACAGCCCTTCAGCGTCAGCGAACTCGTCCGCGGCGTCCGCTCCGTCGTCAAGACCTCCTCCGATCACGAAATCCCCGACGAATCGACCCCCGGCACCTGGGTCCGCCCCGAACCTACGCAAAAAATCTCCCCGGCCTGTGAAGCCTGAAAGGTATTGCCACTGACCACTGACCACTGACCACTAAAAGGTATCCCATGACCATGACCCTCCCCCAATCGCCCGCCCCCCTTCAGCCCGCTGACTTCGCCTCCGACCAGGAAGTCAAATGGTGCCCCGGCTGCGGCGACTATTCGATCCTCGCGCAAGTCCGCAAGATCCTCGCCCGCCAGGGCGTCGATAAAGCCAACACCGTCTTCGTCTCCGGCATCGGCTGCTCCAGCCGCTTCCCCTATTACATGAGCACCTACGGCTTCCACTCCATCCACGGCCGCGCCGCCACCATCGCCACCGGCCTCAAAGTCTCACGACCCGAACTCAACGTCTGGATCGTCACCGGCGACGGCGATGCCCTCGCCATCGGCGGCAACCACTTCCTCCACCTCCTCCGCCGCAACGTCGACGTCAAAATCCTCATGTTCAACAACCGCATCTACGGCCTCACCAAGGGCCAGTACTCCCCCACCACCCTGAAAGGCAAGAAAACCAAGTCCAGCCCCGTCGGCTCGCCCGACAACCCCATCCGACCCATCTCCGTCGCCGTCGGCGCCGAAGCCACCTTCGCCGCCCGCGCCCTGGCCGCCGACGTCAAACACCTCGAATCCGTCCTCGAACGCGCCGCCCAGCACAAAGGCACCGCCTTCGTCGAAATCTATCAGAACTGCGTCATCTTCGATGATGGCGGCTACAACTACCTCGCCGAAAAATCCGTCAAGGCCGAGCGCATGGCCTACCTCGTCCACGGCCAGCCCATCCGCTTCGGACATAACAACGAAAAAGCCATCGCCCTCCGCGGACTCACCCCCGTCGTCGTCAACGCCGCCGATGTCCCCCCCGAATCACTCCTCATTCACGACGAACACGCCCCCGACCCCAGCCTCGCCTTCCTGCTCTCCCGCCTGAGCCACCCCGATTTCCCCGAACCTCTCGGCATCTTCCGCGATGTCACCACGCCCTGCTACGATGATATCGTCCGCGATCAGATCACCACCGCCATCACCGAACGCGGCCCCGGCCAACTCAGCCAACTCCTGCGCAGCGGCAGCACCTGGAAAGTCGCCTGACACAATTCAAATCTTGACCCATCAACGGACCCCGGCATCAGTGGAGCGTGCCGGTGTCCGTTCTTTTTTGCTCGCCGATGACTAATACAGATTGCACCTAATACACGCTGCCCCCATTCATCATTCATCATTCATCATTCATCATTCATCGTTCATCGTTCAACGTTCAACGTTCATCGTTCATCGTTTTGCTCCCGCCAGCGAGTAAATTGAGCGGAAAGCATATAAGGCCTGCCCAACTATTTTCCCCGCCTCCCCACCGCCTCCGCCAGCGCCATCAGGCGCATCGCCACCGGCTCACACGCCGGATCCACCTCCAGCGCCCGCCGCAGCCACCCCAGCTCCTCCTCCGCCTCCGCACGCACCGTATGCCGCGCCTGCCACTTCAACGCCAGCGCCTCCCACCCCGCAATCAGCGACTCCCGCGCCACCGCATGTAACCCGCTTCCTCTTCCCGCCGAACCATACCTCCCCGCCGCCGGCAACGGCACCACCAACCCCCGCTCCGTCGACACCCCGATCATCCGCCCTTCATCCGCCGTCCACTCCACCGACAACCCCGCCGCAAACTCCGCATCTCCCGGTGACACCATCCGCACCTCCCCACCCTGCCGCAACAGCAACATCGCCTCGATCAAATGCCCCGTCCGCAGCGCCGCATACCGCACCTCCCGCGCCCACCGCACTCCCACCTCGGCCCGCGCCACATCCAGCAGCAACGTCCCCGCCTCCTCCTTCGCAAACGCCCGCACCACCCCACGCATGCGACCCCGATCCCCCACCGACGTAATCACGATCGTCCCCTCCGCCGCGTTCTGCCGGATCTGCCGCCGCGCCTCCAGCAACGGCAAATGAATCCGCGCCAGCCGCGGCCAATCCCGCGCCTCCCACGCCCCGCGCTCGGCCGCCTCCAGCATCCGCTGCGCCGCCACGTACCGCCCTGCCGCCAGGTGCCGCTCCCCCACATCCCACTGCCGAAGCACGTAATCCATATCATTCATGCCGTGATCTTGGAAACAACCGCCCCCACTGTCAATCGTTTCACACGCTCCAACCTTCTCCCGTCCCATTTATCACTTCCGCCCCACCCGGTTATGATGGCCCACCAGGAGAACGAGGTGCACGTGCGATATCGCCGATCTGACGAAAAGAATCCCCCCGCCGGCAACGAAGGGCAGCCCACAGACCCCGCCGCACCCGCCCCGCGAAAAAAACGCCGCGGCATCGCCGTACTCCCCACCCTCTTCACCCTCGGTAACTGCCTCTGCGGGTTTGCCAGCATGCACTACGCCACCCGCGGCGCCGCCAACAGCGGGGCCTTCTCCGACGTCACCACCCTCCCCGATCTCCCCGTCATTTCCTACTACGCCATCGCCGGCTACCTCATCTTCGCCGCCATGCTCTTCGATATGTTCGACGGCTTCGTCGCCCGCCTCACCAAGTCCGCCTCCACCTTCGGCGCGGAGCTCGACTCCCTCGCCGACATGGTCTCCTTCGGCGTCGCCCCCGCCTTCCTCGCCCTCAAACTCATCGACTCCATGCTCGCCGGACGCTACCGCGAACCCGGCACCCACGGCTACTGGGAATTCCTCGGCCCCAACGCCGACAACCAGCTCGGCTCACTCTTCTGGATCATCGGCGCCGTCTACGTCGCCTGCACCGCACTCCGCCTCGCTCGCTTCAACGTCATGACCAAACTCGATGTCGATTCCCACCTGGCCTTCCGCGGACTCCCCTCCCCCGGCGCCGCCGGCGTCGTCGCCTCCTCCATCATCTTCTTCGAAGCCCTCTTCGCCCGCCGCACCGTCCTCTGGACCCCCATCGCCCCCGAAATCGCCGCCGCTCTCAAAACCGCCTTCCCCTACCTCATGCCCGTCGTCCTCCTCATCGCCGCGCTCCTCATGGTCTCACGCTTCGCCTACTCCCATCTCATCAACCGCTTCCTCCGCGGCCGCAAACGCTTCAGCGCCGTCGTTTGGATCTTCCTCGTCATCATGCTCCTCGTCTGGCAACCCCAGATCACCGCCCTGGTCATCATCTACATCTACGCCATCAGCGCCCCGCTCACCTGGATCTGGAAACTCCTCACCGCCTGGCGCAAACCCACCCCAAAAACCAGTGCAACGTAATCCACCCCGTACTTCTTGCTTCTTGCTTCTTGATTCTTGCTTCTTACTTCTCTCGGAGCCCCATGCCCTCCCTCACCCCCACCGCCATCGTCACCGGAGCCGCCAGCGGCATCGGCCGCGCCATCGCCCTCGCCCTGGCCAAGTCCGGCTACGCCATCGCCCTCGTCGGCCGCACCGCCGCCACACTCGAACAAGCCGCCACGGAAATCCACAAGCTCGGCGCCACCGCCCTGGCCATCCCCGCCGATGTCTCCAATTCCGACCAAGTCGATCGCATGATCCGCCACGCCCACGAAAAACTCGGCCGCATCGACGTCCTCGTCAACGCCGCCGGCGTCGCCCCCATGATCCCCACCCCCGACATCACCCCCGCACAATGGCATGAAATCATCGACACCAACCTCTCCTCCGTCTTCTACACTACCCGCGCCGTCTGGCCCATCCTGCGAAATCAGCACATCCAGTTCGTCGCCGATCACCGCACCCGCTCCGGCGATGCCCCCATCCCCCGCAACGTCACCACCGGCGGCTGCATCATCAACATCTCCTCCATGGCCGCACGCGACCCCTTCCCCGGCCTCGGCGCCTACGCCGTCGCCAAGAGCGGCGTCAATATGCTCACCCAGGTCACCGCTCGCGAAGGAGAACCCTTCGGCATCCGCACCTTCGCCATCGCCCCCGCCGGCGTCGAAACCCCCATGTTCCGAGAGCTTCTCACCCCCGACCAGGTCCCCTCCGACCAAATCCTCCGCCCCGAAGACGTCGCCAGCCTCGCCCTCGATTTCATCCAAGGCTCCCTCCGCCACTCCTCCGGCGAAACCCTCTACCTCCAACGCCACATCAACTAAAGCGACACCCTAACCCCTAACTCATAACCCATAACCGACAGCCCCGAACCCCCAACCCCAACGTCATCTTGGTGCCTTGGTGTCTTGGTGGTAAAAAGAACTCACTCCTTCGCCGCCGCTTCCTCTTTCGCCGCCACTGCCGCCGCCTTCGCTTCCTTCGCCAAGTCCGCCTTCCGCACCTGTCGCTGCATGATGATCGCCATCACCGCCAGAATGATCCCCACCGGCAGGCACACCAGCATCACCCCCGCCATCAATTTCGATCCCGTCGTAAATCCGCCGTTATCCCCCAGGTATTCATCCCACGAAATCAACGGATAGCGGCTCACCGCATCCGGATGCGCTGTCATCATGTAGATCACCGCCCCCAGCGCCCAGAAACTGATCATCGTCAGAATCGAACACATCGTGAACATCACCGGCACCGCAATCGGATACCACGCCGGCACCTTCCGCCCACGCGTCCCCTTCTTCACCGCCACCGCCGGAGCTGCTACCGCCCCCCCCGCTTCCCCCGCCTCCGCCGCCGGCCCTTCTTTCGCCGGCATGATAATTTCCTTCGCCATCCGAATCTCATCCGTTCGCGTCGGCCGCACGTTCGCGCCGCTCAGCGGCTGACCCGCATCGTTCATCGGCTTGGGCGTCGGCCGGTTCTGCTGCGGATACGCCGCCCGCGCCCCACCCGTCGCCGGCTCATCGCTCGGCGGATTCCCCTTCGCCAGCATCCCCACAAACCCGCTCGCCGACGGCGAACTGTTTACCTCCTCATGCTCCGTCTCTTCATGCCCCTCCCCCGCTTCCGGGTCCTGCGCTCCACCCAACCCATGCAACGCTGCCAACGCATGGTCATCGTGTGCCGGCTTTTCCTGATTCTCATTGGCCATGCCAATCTCCGTTCGAATGAAGTGCCACCTGCCGCAGAACAAACACGCCACCACCACCCCCGAGCGCAGATTATCCAGTGTACCGGACAAACCCCTCCAACATCAATGCAATGGCATAATCTGTCGACGAGAACTATGCCCGACCAAACCTCGAATCCACAAAGCTCCCCCAAAGCCCGCCAACTACGTTGGCGCGGGCCGACGAACTCTCACACACCAACCCCCGCATCAAACCCCCTTGCCCCGCCCACCACGATGCGTCTGGCTTGAAAACCAGAAATGTGTCTCACTCTGTCGGCCCATTGGGTGTCGGCCCCTGATCGGAAATTTAACTCGACGATGGGGACGCGCCAGGTCGGCGTCAGTACGGAATTCGGGAGGGGGCGATAAGTCGTGAAACCGTCATGTCGTCAAGTCGTTGGCGCGTTTGGCAAGTTTGGAATGAACGAATTTGCGGTGGGGATTGATCATCCAAAGTATTGGGAGCACTATGACGCCGACCAGGATGAGATTGAACGGCAAGAAGATAAGCAGAAAGAAGAAGTCGCCCTTGTTTAGGCCCGGAGACAGGAGCGATGAACTCGGGTCCTTGGGATCGTAGTAAACGGTAACGGGCCCGTTGACCGGATGGCTGGTGGAAATCGCTTCCGCAGCGGAATAATCCAACGCAAAGCCTTTGGCAAAGCGCCAAGTATTGCCACCGAACCCGCGGTTATCGATCGTATATGTGTACTCGATGTCCACGTTGTATGACCCACCTCTATGTGGTCCGTCAAGGCGTGAACGAATGATACGCCCTTGAACCTGCGCGTAATGGGATGTGCGGAACTGGCGATAGCTTCCGGGGAATTGGGCGATATCGAACGCGAGAGCAACGAACGCGAGGATGAGGAGGGCGACATACCCAGCCTCGCGGCTCATGGAGTTCTTGAATGAGCGCTTCGGCATTAGAGATCGCTCCGGCGGACGAACGCCCGCGTACACTGCTCTAAAATCTTCTCTACGCGGCCTGATCGACCGGTTGCAGTCTAACTTGGTGGCCCAGGGATTCCAGACCTTTGCCCGGGTAGCAGGCGAGTCGCTGGGGGGGGTTATAACTTCGTGAGCAGTTGCGAACGACGATCGTGGCAGTGTCGAGGTAGATGCAGCCACTCCCAAGAACATATCTGACTCAGGTGCGGTTACCGAGGACTCTCAACACGGTATCTAGAAAAGTTGAGCTCGGATCAGGTTCCATCGCTCCTCGAGCGCGAAGGGCTTCGGCGGCACGCTTGCCTTCGGGGGTCTTGGCGCGGATAGCCGCCAGTTCGTAGAGCCCCTTGTAGGCACGGCGGCGAACGACAAGATCGGGGTGTGCTGTGGCAGCTATCAGAGGTTCGATACCTGCACGACCGAATCGGGCGAGAATGCTTCCGGCGATGTCGCCATTGAACCTGTCATTGGTGTCCAACATAATCTCGGTCATGATTGCGACTGCTCGGGGATCGCCATGCGGCGCAATAGCGCTGGCAGCGGCAGCGGTGTTTTCTTGACGCGACTCTATATAGCTGACGAGGAAATCGAGGGCGGGGGCGGTTCCAATTTGACCGAGAGCGGCGATGGCGCAGGGATAGTTCTCCTCATGCTCTTGGATGATCGCGATAAGATCATTGACAGCCTCAATAGCACGGAGGTCGCCGAGGGCAATCATGGCATGGGCACACACGTCGGGGAGTGGGTCATGCACGAGAGTGCGCAGCGGAGCAACAGTGGTGGGATCACGCCGGGCGGCGAGTTCTTCAATGGCCTTGATACGGGCGTTCATCGTTGTGCGGGGACTGTGGTCTTGGGCAATTCGAAGGAGTTCGGGAATGGCGCGGCGAGGCTTACGGACCGCGATGCGGCGCGGGGTTTTTGTCGGCGGGTCACCGTAGACGGTCGGAAGATCGTTGACGGGGACAGGTGTATTGAAAGGCGGTTCGAGAGGCTGCCCGATGAGTTCGTGATACTGGCTCCACATCAGTGCAGCAAAGGACCGGTAGCGACGGACGCCGGGCAGCCAACTCGCCAGAAACCAAGCCTCCCATTCGCCATCGTGGTGGACGACCATCGGATTCAGAAGGAAAACCGCGTCGTCACCAATATCAGAGATTTGCAGGGTGTGAGGAAGGTGGCCGGTGTAGAAGTGCTCGGAGACTTCGGGGCTGTAATTGTAGTAGGTTTCTTCGGGTGGGAGGGGGATGCCGCGCAGTGAGGGGTCGGTCAAGATATTGATCCATTCGCGGTTCTGTTTCTTGAACCAAGTCAGTTTCGCCGCGGGACGTATGAGCGGGACCGCACGAGACGCGAACTGCCAGCCGTTCGTGGTGAGCAGGAAAGCGCGATAGGACGGGGGAAGCGGCGACGTTAGTTTGAGGCGGGCCTCAGCAGCGGCAAGTTCGACTGGCGAGGCAGATGGATAAGATAGAACTGGCGGGAGATTGGAATGGGATGCTCGTGCCGCTGACTCCCAATCAGCGAGCAGAGAGGTCCAGTCAGAGATAGTGGTGAGCATCGCATTATTATCTGCTGGCATCAGAGACCTGTCGAGATGCAGGTGATCCGCCTATCGACGGCGGGATCATCGCCAAAGCGCTCTCACATCTGTGCGCACACCTATCATCCCCCATCCGCCCCAGGCAAAAAGTAATTCTGCCTCTAACTCCCGCCCCTCGCTACGCCTACCGTCTTTGCCCCAGATACTTGTGCGCACAAACATGGTCCTCCAACCCTTATATAGAAGCTCGCACCGCGCGCCCGCGAACCACTGACCCCTGACAGGAGCCCCCATGCACCAACCCCATTCATTCTCCAACAAACCGGAAGCCCGCTTCCGGTTTGCCCCTCATAGACCGGAAGCCCACTTCCGGCTACTCCCCAGTGAACCGGAAGCCTGCTTCCGGTTACACCCTACAAATGCGCCCACCGCCCACTTTTCATCCTCTCCCATCCCCGTTTTCACCCCCAAAAACCCAAACCGGAAGCCCACTTCCTGTTTATTAATCCAAACCGCCCGCGCCCCACAAACCGGAAGCCCACTTCCGGTGTGTCCCATCCCGCGTCCGTGCACCTTGCCCCTCGCATCATCAACTTCAACCCATTCTCCCGACACTATTCGTGTCCATTTGTGCCCATTTGTGGACCGTCCCCGTCCCCCGTCGTGCCGCCGCGCCGTCGCGGCTCAATCCGTCCTCCCTCAAAACTCATGCGCACCTTGGGAAACTCATAAGAATCTTGGGAGAAAATCGCATATTTTCTGCAAAATTCATGCGCATCTTGGGCAAAAACCGCACTTTTCTCTCAAAGATCCGCAAAATCCCCCGCAAAATCACCATTCTTCCGCTTCTCCGATACCCCCACACCCCGACACCCCCAAACTCCGCTACGCCCACGCCTTCTTGCTCCTTGCTTCTTACTTCTTGCTCCCGCCCCTCACTTCCCCAATCGTTTGCAACCCCTTGTCCCGTCAAGGTATACTTTCCCCCTTCCCCTTGGGTTGCCAGATGCTCCATTTGGAGCCTCGCCCACGGGCCATCGGCCGCGCGCGCAACGCCGATGCAATCGGTCGAGATCGGATGTTCCGATCCCGGCGGAAAAGCTTGCCGCAAGAAACGAAAGGTATCCTCTTCATGGTTAATATTGCACTTCTCCGCGAACTCGGCCTCGGCGACGAACAATCCGTACAGGCCATCGAAACCGAATACAAAGACCAATACGATCCTGCCGCCATCGGCGCCCTCCTCGACAGCACCGGCCAGTCCTTCGCCAACGGCGCGATTCTCAAGGGCAAAGTCGTCAACATCCACGGCGATGATGTCGTCGTCGAAATCGGCCTCAAGAGCGAAGGCGTCCTCTCGCTCTCCCGCGAATGGGATCCCGAGGATCAGGCCGACGTCGAAGTCGGCGATGAACTCACCGTCCTGCTCGAGCAGGTCGAATCCGACAACGGCCTGGTCGTCATCTCCAAGCGCAAGGCCGATCGCATCACCGGCTGGAACCGCATCATCGAATCCAAGAAGGAAGGCGATCCAGTCTCCGGCAAGGTTACCCGCAAGATCAAGGGCGGTTTGCTCGTGGACATCGGCGTGCCGGTGTTCCTCCCCGCCTCGCAGGTCGACATCCGCCGCCCGGCGGACATCGGCGAATACATCGGCCGCACCATCGATGCCGAAATCCTCAAGATCGACCTCGAACGCCGCAACATCGTCATCAGCCGCCGCAAACTGCTCGAGAAGCTCCGCGGCGAAGCCAAGCAGAAACTGTTCAGCGAAATCATCATCGGCCAGACCCGCAAGGGCACGGTCAAGAACATCGCGGACTTCGGCGCATTCGTCGATCTCGGCGGCGTCGATGGTCTGCTGCACATCACCGACATGAGCTGGGGCCGCATCAATCACCCGAGCGACATGGTCAAGCTGGACCAGGAAATCGAAGTCGTCGTCCTCAACGTCGACAAGGAGAAGGAAAAGATCGCCCTGGGCCTCAAGCAGAAACAAGCTTCGCCGTGGGAACATGCCGAAGAGAAGTACCCGATCTCCACCCGCGTCAAGGGTACCGTCACGAACATCATGAGCTATGGTGCGTTCGTGAAGCTTGAAGAAGGCGTGGAAGGCCTGGTCCACATCAGCGAGATGAGCTGGACCAAGCGCATCAACCACCCCAGCGAAATGGTCAGCGTCGGCGAGGAGATCGAAGTGGTCGTCCTCGACGTCAACAAGGCCAAGCAGGAAATTTCCCTCGGCATGAAGCAGACCGAAGCCAATCCGTGGACGCTGCTGGCCGAGAAGTATCCGCCGGGCACCGTCATCACCGGCAAGGTTCGCAACCTCACCAACTACGGCGCGTTCGTCGAGATCGAAGAAGGCATCGACGGCCTGCTGCACGTCAGCGACTTGAGCTGGACCAAGAAAGTCGCCCACCCGAGCGAACTGCTCAAGAAGGCCGACGAAATTCAGTGCGTCGTGCTCAGCGTCGATCAGGAAAAGAACCGCGTCGCCCTCGGCCTCAAGCAGATGACCGACGATCC
>Ga0114951_10000689_pt1 | contig 45706 bp, 40 predicted proteins | sample AM7aDNAmetaG_FD_88677 | JGI IMG/M metagenome (GOLD analysis project Ga0114951, IMG submission 88677) | Freshwater microbial communities from Finland to study Microbial Dark Matter (Phase II) - AM7a DNA metaG | ecosystem: Environmental > Aquatic > Freshwater > Lake | place: Finland: Lake Alinen...
CACCCGTTTCGGACTCACCCGAAAAAGTGGTAACTTTCAGACCGAAATCGCTGGAAACTTTGCTCCGAAATCACTGGTAACTTATTCCCGAAACGCCTGGTAACGTTCCCCCGAAATACGCAGGCCTGGTTGAGGACCGCGCGGGCGGGACGGCCCGCGTTTTCGAAGTTCACTATTGAAGTTCACTCTGGCCTTGAAACCGTCCCAAAAAATCAGCCGATTATCAACACCCTGCTACTCCAACCCCTTCGAGCGGTAAAGATCCCACCCCCGCCAGACGCTGACAACAAAAATCCCCCTCCCCTTTTAAGGAGAGAGGGATGGCATGGCGATTGGGGCCGCCACTGGTAATGAAAAACGCCTAGCGAGTCACGGAATCAGAAATCCTCCGGTCACGGGTGGGTTGCACCGTCTTGCGGGACGTTTTCTCTCAACTGCACTGACCGGGCTCCGGTTCTCTCCGATGCGTTGCCGGCGTGCACGGCTGCCGGTTTCAAGAAATCGGAGGCGGGGTTTCACCCGGAAAAAAGGACTCTCAGTCCTGGGTGAGCATCGCGGCAGCTTCCCTCCTCAACCTCTCGGCCGCCCGGCTGCGTCCGGCCGCCTCCGCCACCTGCGCGTCCGCTGTTTTCTTGTCCGCCCGGTAACGGACGGCGCGCTCTCGGCCTTGGCGGAGATGCCGTTGCAGTTCAGGCGTCAGGATCCCCTTGTGCGCGAAGAATTCGGCGGCCTCCTTCATCTCCTTCCGGATGCGGTGCACACTCACGATGTTGCCGCCGACTCATCCTGACCACCGTAGCCGCAGCATCCTTGGGTTTGGAACTCACCCCGCCAAGTCATCCCGAGCCGGAATGGCCCAGGGTTGTATTCACCGAACGGTTACGTTGTGCGGCCATCGTCTGCCGCGTGACTTAGTTAACACACTACTTCAATCCGTTCGAGCAGTAAAGTGGGTATGCCACGTTTCAAACTATGGAGCGGTTCTAACGAGTAACATCTTTGTCCCTGACGCGGGTAGCATTCGTGTCAATGCTCGCAAAGATGGGATCGAAAAGGGGCTTCAGCAACATCGCCCCGGCAACCGTAAGATGCTCTTCGTCGCAATAGAGCGCTTTCCCGCCTTTCGCCACCCGACATCTGCCCGACGCGTTCACAAACAAATAGGTCGGGTCCATAAATGTAACATTGGGATATTTTGTGGCAAGTCCTTCAAACATTGGATCTTGGCGTCTGAACTCGTTTCGGTGCTCCGCGAGTGTGCAGCCGAGTTCCTCAGGAGAGTTGCCATGAAGAACGGTAAGAGCCAGAGCAGAGGGCACGTTCCAACGCTGTCTTGGAACTGACCTCATAATCCAAATTCTGGCGCTCGTGTCTTTCAACGCGTCCATTGTTTCAAACAGACAATGACGAAGGCGGGCTGACTCCCTGTACCCGCCCCAGTTTGCCGCCAGAACCACGTTGCCAACACGCTTGCGGTGGACAAAGTCAACGACTGCACTGTTGAAGGCGATACTTCCTTCCTTCAGGGAGTATTTATCCTTGCACTCATAACCGATCAGTGGGGCCGTTGCTACGTGCGTTGCCGCGACACCACGAACGGAGTGCTCTTTACAAAGAACATCGAAGACTGGCATGACCGCCATTGCAAAGCTGTCGCCCCAGACTAGAAGGTCGATCTGCAGATGTGTATCACCTCTTCCTATCTCAACGAAGTGTCCCGCCAACGCTTGTTTCACGCTCAAGTCATTCAGGAATGTCCGGTCAGTGTTACCGCTTGCATACGCTAAGGCAGCCGCCGGAATTCTTGAAGGCAGTCCTTTGAATTCAAACACAACCAGGCCTGTGAGCAACAGCATTGCGGTGGTGACACACGCGAATGAGAACATCTGGACTCTACGCTTGAAGATCGTACGCTTGCGGAATGGAATCTCCACGAATCTCCAGGACAAGGTGGCGGGGATCACACTCGAGAGCAGGAGCAGCATGCGCTGGCTTTGTGAAAGGGGATCCAACGACCAATACTTGACAAAGACGAGAATTGGCCAATGCCAGAGATAGAGAGAATAAGATATCAGGCCGACGAAAACTATGGGCGGTGTGGCAAGCAGCTTTCCGACCCCCGTCAATGTGCGGCCGTTGGCCCAAATAATCAAAGCTGTTCCAACGCAGGGAAACAGGGCAGCAACACCCGGGAATCGGGTGTCGCGACCATAGAAGAACGCAGCGTACAGGATTGCGAGAAGTCCCGCAACACTCAAAAACTCATTCAGCCAGCGGGTGGATGCACGCTGCGTAGGAATGGCCGCAAGAAATGCGCCAAGCAAGAGTTCCCAGGCGCGCGTGGGCAAGAAGTAAAAGTTTGCCAAAGGATACAGATAGCTACAGCAAACGCTTAGGCTGAAGGAGAAGCTGCAAAGCAAAAGGATTCCTGGGATAAGGGACTTGCGTGAGAAGCGCTTAAATGCGATTAAGAGAAACGGAAATAGCAAGTAGAACTGCTCCTCCACTGAGAGAGACCAAGTGTGAAGGAGTGGCTTCACTTCGGCGCTTGGTGCAAAATAACCAGAACCAATCCAAGACTTCACCCAGAAATAGATGTTGGATACCAGCGCGGCCTGCGCGGACGCAGATTCGCCGAGTTCCTTGAAGCCTTGGGGAAGAAACAGAAACCAGCCGGCGGCGAGGCATGAGACAAGGACGACTGCGACAGCAGGCAGAATGCGACGCACCCTGCGCTCCCAAAAAGTCAGAATATGGAATTGTTCTCGATCCAGATCTTTGAGAATAAGGCCGGTAATCAAATAGCCGGAGATCACAAAAAACACATCTACACCGACATAACCTCCGTGGAAGCCGAGGTCGGCGTGAAAGAACAGGACAGCCAAGACGGCGATGGCTCTGAGGCCGTCGATATAAGCATGATACTTTAACTGGGATTCCCCATTTGGGCTCTTGCACACCTCCGTCGTGGGTTGTCTATCGGAGTGTTCTCTCCACTTATCTGTTTTCAAGAGTTGTTCATTCGTTTTCGAATTTTATGCTTCGCTTTTGAGTGTTCTGTGGGGCTTTGGGTGCCATTCTGGTCTGCAACACACCATCTCATCCAAATGTGAACACAGGAACCGGGCAGAAGCGGAAGGTGGGTTCACCGAACGGTTACGGAAAACCGGGTTCGGGCGCCGGCAAATTCATACCCGCAAAGGAAGGTGAACAGCGCAGGCCGCCGGGTCAATACGCCTTTGCTGTCACGGTATCGGACGTGTGCTTGTCACGACGCCGTTCACCGTTTTTGCAAGTCTTGTTCCCCCGACCACATCGATTTCAAGCAGACCGGGTTCCGATGGCGGCATGGATCTCCTCGAAAATAGCGTCCAGCGATTTGGTGATGTCCCAGCCGGGATAATACGACTTCATCTTCGTCAGGTCGCTGAAGTAGCAAATGTGATCGCCGGCACGGTTCTGATCCACGTATTGCCACTGCATCTTCTTGCCTGAGATCGCCGCAATGCGGTCGAAAGCTTCCAAGATTGAGCAACTATTGGCCCGGCCGCCGCCGATGTTGTAAACCTCACCGCGACGCGGATGTTCCCAGAACGCGTGAATGAAGCGGGCCACGTCGAGTGAATGGATGTTGTCACGGACTTGTTTGCCCTTGTAGCCGTAAACCTTGTAGGTTTTTCCTTCCACGTTGCATTGAACGAGGTAGCTCAGGAAACCGTGCAGTTCCACGCCGCTGTGGTTGGGTCCGGTCAGGCATCCGCCGCGCAAGCAGCAGGTCTTCATGCCAAAATAGCGGCCGTATTCCTGGACCATCACGTCCCCGGAGACTTTTGAAGCGCCGAAGAGGCTGTGCTTGCTCTGATCAATCGGGAAGTCCTCGGCAATGCCATTGGCGTAGGCCGGATCGTCATAGTCCCAACGGGTCGTCAGTTCCTTAAGGCGGATGGTGTTTGGCCGGTCGCCATAAACCTTGTTGGTGCTCATATGGACAAACACCGCTTCCGGCGCATGCTTCCGCGCCGCCTCCAGCAGGTTCAGCGTGCCCCCGGCATTGACATCGAAGTCGTCGAACGGACGGGAAGCCGCCAGATCGTGGCTGGGCTGGGCCGCGGTGTGGACGATGAGCGCGGGCTGAAGCGACTCCAAGCACTGAAAGACTGCTCCCCGCTCCCGGATATCGAGCTCATGATGGTGAAATTCCGGGTGTGCGGCCTGAAGCCGGCGCTGGTTCCAGCGCGTGTCTCCAGCAGCACCGAAGAAATCCGCCCGCATGTTGTTGTCAATCCCATGCACCTCCCAGCCGAGCTTGCAGAAATACTCCACCACCTCGGAACCAATGAGGCCGGACGAGCCTGTGACGAGAAGCTTTTTCACTGTTGGTTTCCTTGATTCTGTAAAGGAGCAGTTCGGATGAAGCGTGCGCCGCTCATGCCAGCGGACGCGGGCACAGGCGCAGCCATCCCTTGGCGTCAATCTCCGATAAAATGATTACTCTCCCTCTTGAAATGGCTGATTCCCACCCCGCGAGGCTTTGACAACAGGGCGGCGCGCCGAGCGATCTCCGCCGTCGTCTTGAGCTTCAGCTTGACTCGTACCGTCTCCAGCATGGCATGAATCCTTCGGATGCTTGTATGCAACACCCGTGCGATCCGCTGAACACTCAAACCCTGGCCAAGCAAGAACGCAACCTCGGACTCATCGTTGTTCAAAAACTCGTTGGGGCTTATCCCTCCGGCAGCTGCCACATCAGAAACCGCCGCCCGCCTCCGGCTCATGGTCCTTTCGCTAAACCACACGCCGCCCTTTAACACCTGACGAATGGCGGCGGACAGCGTTCCCTGTGGCGCCAATTTCGTAACGTAGCCACGCGCTCCGGCCTCCAACGCCTCTTCCCCGCGAAGCAATTCATCATGCATAGAGAACACGATGACGGGCAACTGTGGATGCAGCACGGACAGATTTCGGATGAGCGCCATGCCGTCTCCATCTCTCAAGGAAAGATCCACGATGACCACATCGGGTTTGGCTGTTTCCACAAGCCTGAGTGTCGTTTCCGCTTCTCCGGCACTGCCGCATACTTCAAAATCCGTCTCCGCCTTGATGATTTTACCAAGTCCCTCGATGACCACCGGATGGTCATCCACCAACAGAATTCTGGCTGGTTGCTTTTTCACAAAAAAAGATGGCGTTTATCTTCCCTGCGCCCACGACGATTACACGTGGAGCAGCAACCGCAGCGGCACGAACCCTTCCGCCGCTTTGACACGTCCCTGAACGCCTCGAAAAAGAGCCATGGAACGCGCACAGTCTACGACAGTAAGATCGCCCACTCGGAGCGTCTTCCACTGGCTCTTGTGAGTCCGCAGGAGCCGACATTTGTCTTCAACGAAGCCCGTGATATCCACAAACACCTCCGGCGAGAAACCCGCCGTGGTCGAGGTCTCATAAAACAAAACATTTTGAGTGTAACGAGTTGCGGACACGACGAGCGTGGACGTGCTGCGATGATCCTGGTGAGTGTCCTCGCCATGGTGAACAAACACAATATCCGGACGAACCTCGCGCAGGACTTCATCCACGGCATCAATGGCCCCCCTATCCACCTTGACGCGCGTATCCTCATGCCCCATCCAGTAAACCTTCTTCGCTCCGTAAAACGTGGCGGCCAACTCCTGCTCCTTCCTTCGAGTCGCCGCCTCGCCGGCCGCCTCGCCGAAGCTCATGATTATCACGTGGATCTCGTGGCCGGCGCGGTACATTTTCAGGAGCGTTCCACCACAACCCAATTCCAAGTCGTCCGGATGTGCCGCGACTCCCAGCACGCGCAACGGCTGCGTTAGTTTCATGGGACTGCGCATATGTCCTCCTTCATCCCCCTGAGTATGGCGAGACTGTTCGGCCCTTCATTGAACAGCAAATCCAACACACAAAGATTGGAAACAAATCCCTGCTTCATGTATTGCTGGCGGTGGAACGGATGCTGAAACTGCTGGTAGTGCACCGCGAGACCCGCAGCCGCAAAGCATCCGTCGTCCATATAGGCCTTGCCGCCTGCGCCCGCAAGATAACAACTGGCTCCTGCCTGTCGGCAGAGGTGAACCAGTCTTTGTGAAGACGCGCCAAGGCTTCCCATTTCAGACTCGAGCAACAGGGGCGTGGCAATGCCCATCAGCTGCAACAAATGCCTAAGCAGAGCAAGGTTCAGGTCCACCAACCGCGTCCATTTTTGTTCGTAAACAAACCTGAGGCCCTCACCCAATTCCTCCCAGTAGGGAGCCTTGCCGTAGCTGATCTCCAGAGAACGCCAGTGCTTCCGTTGCCAGCGCTGCCGGGCATTGATCTCGACATCGCAAATCCGTTGGGCGTTTCGGCCTTTGGTGAGAACGGGCACCGTCAGCCACAAGGGCCCGTTGGGACCCTTGATCCGGTTCCGGTTTTGGTAGTCGTTTTTTTTGAACTGCACCCTGTCCAGCACGATGAATCGGTCCGCCGAGGCGATCTTGTCGAAATACCCTAGCCACGGTAAATAATGAGGCTGGTGCGCGGACGCCATCATACGCCGGACTCCCTGGTCAAATGTTTGCCAAGCGATGTCGTGGTCGGCCACTGATTTGCCATGTCGCCCCTGCAAGCACCCGGATTCTCCACCGCCGTAAAAAGAAAAAACACCCTCATCTACACCCCGCAAATGGGGACTCGAACATGCCGCCAAAACCGTCTTACGCCAGTCCCCGTTTATTCAACTCGCGCGCCGCATCCTCGAACTTGTCCTCGGCCTCGGCACGGCGCGACCATTCGATCAATTCGCGCATCCCGTCATCGAAGCTGACCTGCGGTTCGTAGCCGAGCAGCTTCCGCGCTTTGAAAATGTCGGCGGTACAGTGTCGTACATCGCCTTTGCGAAACTTGCCGACGATGTCCGCTTCGATCTCCACACCGTAGAACTCGGCCAACACGCGCGCGACCTCTTTTATGGCCAGCGGCTTGCCGGTGCCGATGTTGAACACCTCGCCGTCGGCAGCCGGCTTCTCCATCGCCAAGAGGTTGGCCTGCACGATGTCGTAGACGCTGACAAAGTCGCGCGTCTGGCCACCGTCCTCGTAAATCACCGGCCGCCGTCCATTCTTGATGCGGCTCATGAAAATGGCGCAAACGCCGGTATAGGGATTCGACAGCGACTGGCGCGGACCATGGACGTTAAAGTAGCGCAATGCCACCGCTGGCAAATCATAGGTCCGGCCAAACATCAGGACCATTTCCTCCTGGTCCTTCTTATTCTGCGCGTAGATCGTGCTGCAATTCAACCGGGCGGTCTCCGGCGTGGTGCTCGGTTTCACCGGCGTGTTGCAATATGGGCAGCGCGGCTCCCACTGGCCGGAAGCGACATCCGCCTCAGTCCGCACGACCGGCTGCACATGCCCGTGCTCGGCGCAGTCGCAAACACCTTCGCCGTAGCCGGTCATCGAGGAGGCCACGATGAGTTTCTCGCAGCAATGCTTGTTGTTGGCCAAGATATCGAGGAGGTTGGCCGTGCCCAACACGTTAACCTCGGTGTAACGCCGGATCTGGTATTGCGACTGGCCGACGCCAACCCTCGCCGCTTCGTGAAAGATCACCTCCGCATGCAGCGCCACCTTCTTGAACGCGGCCGGGTCGGTCACGCTGCCTTCGACATAACGTGCGTCCTGGTTCAAATAATCCGGCCGTTTCCCGCCGTGCACTTGCGGCTCGAAATTGTCGAACACCGTCACTTCGTGTCCGCGTTTGACCAGTGCGTCTACGAGAAACGACCCGATGAATCCGGCGCCACCGGTAACCAGGACTGCCTTGCTCATATCTGCCTCATCGTCTCCTGTCCTGTTATCATTTTCAACTGCTGCCGCAACGGTTCATGGGCGTGAAGCATCCTACGACGGATTCCCCGGTCGATTTTTTTGTCAGGCGATACCGTGGCCGATCACTGATTGGCCCTGTCGTCGCTGCAAACACCATCGCTCACCTCTTGGAGGTTCACTTGAAACCGCCGTAAAATGGTTCCATTCTCCACACAACATTGCCTGAGCATTGCCAGCCGGTCCTGACTCATGTCGCTGGCCGCAATGATCAACTCCTGAACTCCCGTTTGACGGATCACATCTTCAGCGTCCGTACCGGCTCCCAGAATGGGATATCCATGAAACCATTTCTTCTGTTTCTGGGGGTCGTCGTCAATAAACCCCACCACAGCCAGCGAATGATTCTTGTTCGTATGGATCTCGCGAAGCAGCATGACGCCCGCGCGCCCAGCCCCGTAAATAAGCGTTTTACGCCGTCCGGCAGTATCCTTCTTCTGCGCATAGAAATCGAGAAGCCGCACGGAGAACCTGGCCCCCAAAACAAACGAACTCATGATGAAAAAATAAACGATTAACACCGAGAGACTGAAACCGCCCGGCACGAAGTAATACACGACCATCACTCCCGCCACGAAACCCATGACCACCGACCGGACAGCGTGCAGCAGATCGGGAATGCCGGCGTATTGCCACTTGATCCGATACAAACCCGTCGCGTAGAAAACGACAAGCTGAATCAGCAAGAGCAATGGCAAGCTGCGGATAAAACTTGTCTTGTGAGCCGCCTCGAAGGAACCCTCTCCGTGAATCAGCCAGGCCAGATAATAGGCGGCGGACATCATCCCCATATCCACCAAAATCTGAAACGATTCATATCCCATCACCCTCTGTCTCACCGCCGGCAAAAACGCACCGCGTCGCAACAACTGTAGTTCTTGGTAACGTAACTTCTGGATCGCCACATAGGCGGCCCCGCCGCTCGCCAACAGCACCAGCGCCGTGTTCACGTCGCGCATCGCCGAGACCGCCAAGGCGGCGCATCCCGCCGCCGCGCTGATACCATAGAGCGTCAGCACCGCATTGCGATGGTTGATCCCCAGTTGCATGAGACGGTGGTGGACATGATCGCGGTCCGCCTCGAACATGCTCTGCCCGCGGAAGTAGAAGAAACGAAGTTTGCCCTTTTCATTCGTATCGACCATGCGCGTGGTGCGCAAAAGCCTCCGCACCATCGCCAGCGCCGTGTCCATGATTGGAAGGCCAAAGGCCAGCAGCGGGATCAGAATGGACGCCGTTGTGGAGACTTTGTAGGCCGCCGTAATGCTCATGACCGCCAACGTGAACCCCAAAAACAAGCTGCCTGAGTCCCCCAGAAAAATGGTCGCCGGGCGGAAATTATAGCGCAGAAACCCAAGCACGCTCCCGGCCAGTGCCGAGGAAATCAACGCCAGTTCGATATGCTGGTTCAGCAAAGCAATCCCGGCAAGCGTGAGCGTGGAAATCAACGCCACACCACTGGCAAGACCATCCAAGCCGTCAACCAGATTGAAAGCGTTGGTAATGCCCACAATCCACAAAACGGTTATGGGAGTGCTCCACCATCCAAGGTCCACGAGCGTGCCCCACGGCAGCCCAATCTGTTCGACCCTATATCCCTGGCAGACGGCGATCAGCGCGGCCACCACCTGAACCAGAAACTTCAACCGGGCGCCCAAAGGGCGCAGATCGTCCCATATTCCCACTCCAATGATGATGGTGGCCGGTGCCAGAAATCCGACCCACCAGTGGCTCGCCACGCGCATGAAGGGGTCGTCTAAAATCCCAATCGGCGAAACGAACAAAAGCATCGTCAGGTTGAAAGCGGCAAAAATTGCCACGCCGCCGAAACGCGGAATCGGCTGCTCATGAACCTTCCGCCCATTGGGAACGTCCACCGCTCCGATTCGGAATGCCAGCCTTTTCACCAGCGGCGTCAGCGCGAGGGAGAAGATGCAACTGACTCCCAACAATAACAGGTATTTAATCATCTATCGCAACACACGCATTCGGACAATTAACACCAAGCGCCTCAAGGTCTCAATATTGAACTTGGCAAACTCCAAAATAACCATAATTCTTGCGCCCGAATAAAACCGATGTCAATCTTCCCCCAAGACGGCCCTCGCAAATCCGCCCTTGAAGCCGGTTTCTCAGAACCCCCACATTCCAACACTCGTCATTTTGCTGTGACAAAGCCAGCGACTTGTCGTTCTCCGCCTTCCAGGCGGCGAGGCTCAAGGCGCCCCGGCTCTTGCAGAATCCCATTGAGCGTATCAAGAACCACCCGCCCGTCCACATCGACAGGCAACACACGGCCAAGACCATGCAGCGCGATCTCACGTGCTGTATCTGAATTCTCTGGTCCAATAAAGACAATCGGCGCTCCCGTTTTTATGGCAGCGTAAAGCTTGCTCGGAACAACCACACCTTCCCATCCCTGCTCCATGGTAATGAGATGCACTTCGGCAGCCCATAACAGGTCCGCCGTCCAGTCCTCTGGAAAATACTCACAGATACGCACGTTCGGCAAACCTTGGACCGCGTCCGCCAAGCACCTCGCTTTGCCACCCCTTACCGCAAAGACAAAAACCCAACGAGATTTTTCATCCATCGCCGCAAGACGAGCCGCCTCCACTATTCTTCGAAACTGATGCGCCTCGCCAAGGTTCCCCGCGTAAAGGGCAACGCGCTGACCTTGAAGGTCCAACTGTCGCAGCACGCGATTACTATGTCGATCAACTTGTCGTATGTCGCGGTTATCCCACGGCGGAACGATGCACGTGTTTGCAGCGACACATCTCCAATTGCGATAGCTGCTCAACCTCTGAAGCTGGCATTCTCCCAAACATACAATCCCACTTAGGCATCGTAAGGCGATTTCGTTGACCGCCCGAAACAACCGATCAGGCCATCTATCTGGCTTCAACATGCCGCGCGCTACCAACGCTTCCGGATATAAATCCATGGTCCACCAAAATACTTTCCGCGGCTTCCAATGGAAAACGCGAACTAGTAAAGCGACCATGACGAGAAAGGGCGGATCTGTCAACAACACACACCGATCCCAACGCAATAGCGGAACTATCATGTTTGCACACAGCAGAAATAGCAACCAATTAAGGAGCCGAAACCGTTCTTGAAGCATTGGTATGTGGAAGACTCCACCCCCCGAAGTTAAGCCGGATCGTTCAGCCAACTCTACATAATTGCTGCGCGAAGTCAGCACCACTACCTCTTGTCCATCGGCCTGCAACTGGTCTACCACATCACGCAACATGCGTGCTGTCGGAATCTGTGTAGAGTGGAAATGACGATTAACTAATAAAATTCGCACAATCCATACCCACCGTTCAGAGAACTATCACAACTTCCTATTCTTAATAACCCTGGCCGGACATCCGCCCACCACCTGCCATGGCTCGACATTCTTAAAAACGCCGGACCTGGCCCCTACTACGGCCCCTTCCCCAATGCTAACGCCAGGTCCTATAAAAGCATCCGCGGCGATCCAGCACTTAACGCCAATTCGAATAGGCGCTACAACAAGCGGAAACTCGGCTTTTTCGTAATCGTGAGTCGCTGTGCAGAGAAAGGAATATTGACTGATTACAACGTGGCTGCCAATCTCCACCAAGCCCACGCAATAGCAATTCACGTAATCTCCTAGAATACTGAACTCCCCCATGCGCAGGTTCCAAGGCGCATAAATCCGTGCGGAGGGATAGACGCGCACACCAGGACCTATTTTTGCCCCAAACGCACGCAGCAGCAGCACCCGCCAGAAGTGCGAAGGGCGCGGACTGGGACGAAATAGCAACAACCAGACCATTCCCCAAAGAACGCGCCCTGCCCGATTCCAAAATGACAGCTCGCTTTTAAATTCGGTCAGGTCCATGTCACTCGCCGGTCAAACAGTAAGTCAAATTATAAACAGTCGCCGCAGTCTCTCCCGTTTTGGTTCGACTTTAGATCAGGTAATAGGCCTTACCAATTAGCCAAGCCGAACGCATGCCGGGGAAGGCCCCTGGCCAAGCAACCAGCGGTAAATTTGAAGGAGATTTGCCACAGCTTGCGGTGCCTGATATTGACTTACGAGCCTTGCCGCTTGTTCGCCCATGGTCCTTCTGCGATCCTGTGGCATTTCAAGCGCCTCGCGGAGCGCCGCAGTCAGTGCTTCTGAAACAGGATCAACCCACCAACCCGCGTTTTCCTTGGGAAGTTGCCTCCAAGGAGTGCCCGTGGTCGTAACGACAGGCAAACCTGATAGCATTGCTTCCACGATCGAGTTCCCGAAGTTTTCAAAATCACTCGGCATCACGAAGACCTGGGCTGCTGCATACGCACCCCATTTCGTGAAGTCATCCAATTCACCCAGGAACATCACACTATTCTCGCAACCCCGCTTCGCAGCTAGCATTTCGAACCCGCGCCTGAAGTTTCGTTCATCCGGCCCTGCCACGACGAGGTTCCAGCGCGCGTGAAATTCGCGCAAATCCGCCCACGCTTGGACAAGCCGAGGCACGCCTTTTACCGGATGCAAGCGCCCCAAATATAAAAGAATGCCCTTTTCAGGAGCAATGCTGAAAACACGGCGAAACTCTTCTGCTGACATCCTAGCAGGCTCGGGAGGCAACAAAATCGGATTCGGAATAATTGCCACCGGATTTCGGAGGCCAAAACGGCGTATATCCCCGAGTTCCTCTTCTGACTTTGCGTGCAAACAACTGGCCTCCTTCAAAGCCCGGGTCTGGAACCATATCCTTGCAGGAAGCTTCTTCCACCAACGATGCCGCAAAGCCTTTGCGGCAAGCATGCCACAAGGAGCAAGAATGTGAGGAAGCCGTTGCCGACGCGCCAGCACGCCAGCCAGTCGGTTGATATCCGTCCAAAGACCATGCGAATGAATGACCGTGCCTTGAACCAACCGCACGGTACGCCAAAACTCGCTACATCGACGAAATGCCCCCGCTTCCGAATTCCGGCACGTCATGACCTTGACACGCGGCTCAATTCCTATTCGCTCGCCATCGGCGTCTTGAAACACGTTGAATAACTCCACATCACAACCCGCGTCAGCCAAAGCGGCCGTGTAAGCTGCTACTCCAAAAACAGGGCCTCCATGCTTTCGTCCCAAATAGGATATGAAATGCGCGACCTTCATCGGCACATCCAGAGGCTGTTTCCACGCGCAAGCGGACAGGGCGTCGCGCAAGACTGGCGTTGCCACAATTGTCGGCCGTCTTCCAGACATTTGGTCATCTGCTCCCAAACACCCCTGGGGCTCGACCCGGCACCACGCCCCCGCCTTCGTCCAGACGCTTGGTCGCGCGGAACCGGTCACGGAGCAGTTTCTGCGGCTTCACGCCCTTCATGAGAAGGGAGGCACGGATGCTAGGACATACGCTTACCACAATAAGAAATGCCACTCCTGTTGCCTTTGCAACCCAATTAACTATATCCTCAATGCCGTCTTCTGCCCTGATTGTCGTGAAGCTGACGTAGGGGACAATCGCCCACCACAGCGGATGTTCTTTTGCCTTTCGATATACCCAACGGAACAACAGTCCCAAAACCAACCCGTAAACCCCCACTCCCAAAATCCCACCATAATAACCGAAGTTTGCATACATCTCACCCACATATCCCAGATTCATACTTACTCCCTCCCCAAGCTCCAGGTCGGCAAACCGTCTCATGGCTTCCCTGCCGCCTGCCACATAGGCCTTCGGAACCAAAACTCTTGGCAAAAATGCATCAATAAAAGCGGTGACAATGGTCTCCCCCTCCGCATACGGCTCGTGATCGGGCACGTGTAACATGACACGGTTCGCGATCCACCCCTGACTATACCGATCCGTAAGGTGGCCCAAGAATTCCTCGTTCATCTGTCCTGTTAAGAGTTCAACGGCGCCATCCACTATATACGCGCTCAATACAACCGGCCACATCAACGACGAGGACACACGAAAATTATCACCCAATAATCTGCTGTGTATCGCCTGGCCTGCCCAGACTGATTTTCGCAACTCAAGCTTGCCGTATTCCATCGCCGGCAACAATAACAGCCCCGCGAACAGCCATGAAACCGTTCTGAAGGGTCGCGGCCGGAAGCGGTAGATATAAAAACACAAAAACAATGCCATCCATACGACGAGTCCATGAAGCAGCGCCGTACTCGCACCCGTTACTGCCTCAACAAAGAGAACGCACGCCACGCGCCAGCGCCACCCTTTCCCACCGATAAGCATCCAACCGAAAGCCCCCACGAATCGAAAATTCCCCAACAGTATGACTACAAAACTTCCAGAATATACAAACCCGCCAAGCAACCCAACTCCCAGCCCTCCAAATAGAAACCAGTCCAACTCTTGCTGCAATGCCACCAATTGCGGTCCTTTGAGCCCTGCAAAGTACCGTCTCTCTGTCACCGGAAGTCCCACACACGCGATGCCCCACGCGCCCGTGAGGGCTAAAAAGCATGGGACGGCATAGGCCAGGTAATTCGGCAGGTTGTCACCGATGTCCAGATCGATCGTTGACATCGGGTGATAATATCCCCACCATGGCGCCAGTACCATCTGCAGTCCACAAATCAAAACCGTCAGGTGTCCGACGGGGATGCAGTTTCGCGCAGCGTAGCCGAAGTGACACAGCGTGCCGATATACACGCACAACCCCGGCCCAATCCACAAAGATACCTTTTGGTAATACGGATAGCACAACAGGCTGACAACCGCCGCCACCGCTACAACAACCGACCACTCGTCCGCAGTCGCAAACAAAAACGACTGTCGCGCGACTGCCTTTTGCCTGAGTGGCGGAGGTTCCCTCGTTGGATTCTGGATCGTAACGTCTTTCACAAAATATCCTTGGATTCTCCTATCATACTGTTGTCAGGCTTTGCAAGGCGGCAAGCACACCTTGCACGGCGCACGGGATGTTGTAGCGACTGTTCACATGGTCCCGAGCGACCTTGCCATGTTGCACCGCGAGCGACGGATCGCTTGCGTAGCAATTCAAAAGGCGGACGAGCGCGGCAATATCCCCGCACGGAAAAGTAAACCCCGTCCTGTTTTCCATTATCAAATCCGCACCACACCCGACCTTGTCCGAAACGATGGCGGGCAAACCACACGCCATCGCTTCATTGACAACCAAACCCCATGTTTCGGAAAATCCAGAGGCCAAGACCAAAACATCACAAGCGGTATAAGCCTGCGCTATTTCACTCTGATTGAGGAATCCGGCAAACGTAACCGGAATACGCTTTTTCAAAGCATAAGATTCGCACGTGGAACGCAACGGCCCGTCTCCAACCATGAGCAGGTGAATCCGGCTTCCCGTTGCCGCAGCCCGCTCCGCAGCAAGAAGAATATCCATGGGGCGTTTCATTCCAATGAACTTGCCACAGAAGAGAATGGCCAGGGAGTCTTGCGGAATGAGCCAGCGATTTCGCAGTTCACCACGCTTCTCCATAAACACGGCATTGGCTCGGGCGAACAACTCGTTGTCAACACAGTAGGGAGAGGCGAAACACTTGGACGAGTCGCCCCCATAATATCTGTAAAACGCCGCGTTCATCTTTCCAATCGTCAAGTAGGCTGAAAATCTTGGAATCCAACGCCTAAAGACCAAGAGTTTCAAGATCTGGTTATGGATCGATTTTTTGTCCAGCAAATGGGATTCTCCTCGAATAAGCATAGGGACTTTGAACTGCCAGCACGCCCGCATGACTTGCCAGTAGCTCTTCAAGTTCCAGCCCGGAATAAGCCAGGCGTCGAACTTGCGGCTCGCTATTAACGCCCGGACAACCGGAGTGTCACAGCCCCAAAAACTCACTTCGGGGAGACGAGACCGGTTGGGCAAATACTCATTCGCATAGCCCACCTCGATCGGAATATCCCACTCGAACTCAGTGTTAAAGCCTTCTCCTTGTTGCTGGGGTGTCGGGTTCAGACAATAAAACACATTAAGATCAATGCCGGGAATCCCCGCCAGTGCTCGATACAAAGGCACAAAATACTGAATGGGATGAGACTGAACTATTGCGAGACGGATCTTTTTGTTGTCCATAAACTGTTAGCATCCAACCGTTTTGGTTCAGTCTCAAGTCAAATAGGCTGTGCGGTCAGGAAAGACGTTTTGGTGGACTGATGCGCTTGAGTTTCTTTCCTACTCGGGTCTGTTGCAGTTCTCGATGCCACTCGGCAAAAATGGTCCATCCTTGTCCCTGCCAACATTGTCGGCGGGATGCTGGAACGCGTGCGTTACAAGGACGACCAGACGTGTCTTAGTCTCAGTGTGCATTGTGTGTCGGAGTCAAGGTCACGGCTCAGCAATAATTCTTCCCCATACCCCTCTTCGATCCGGCCAGCCGCAGTCAGGCCGCGTGATAGGCGGCCCGCTCACCCGGCTCAAACGGAAACCACGCCTGCATAAGAATTCAGCCACTGCCAAGTCTTGTTCAGGATTGTGGAGTTCAATGATTAGGCGCGGCCGAAACTGTTCCATCGTTTTTATCGCCCCTTCAAGCACCTTTGACTCAGCTCCTTCCACATCAATCTTCATGAAATCCACCTGTTTCAGCGCGTATTGCGCAACGATACCATCCACTGTTTTAACTGGGACAGCGAATCTGTCCTCTGCTGGTTTGGACAAGGCGATCTCTGGATCGAGTCTTCCTTGAGTAGCAGTTGCACCTCGGAGGAACATGCTCTCTCCCTCGCGCTCCGCCAAAGCATACTCCATGGCAGTCACGTTTTGACATTTGTTCATTGCCAAATGCCACTGGAGTTCGGCAAAAACCTCGGGCACAGGTTCAAAGGCCCACACACGCCCCCCAGCTCCGACGAGACGGGAAAGGAACAGCGTATGTATCCCCCAGTTCGCACCGACATCGAAAACACATGAGTCACTTTTGACAAGCCGACGCATCGCCGCTTGCACAGGCCGCTCGGCACCAGAGTAGATCGGCGCGACACCGGTGGTCGGACTAACCTGCCAAACCATGCCAGTCAACGGTCCCCACAAAACGCGGCGCCTCGTCCCGAACGGAAAGAGCCATCGTACCAGGATGCGCTTTAGCAGATTTGCTTCCATAATCATTCGGAGTTTATATGGCCCGCCAGACTTGATTTACTGGGCCGGTTTGACGGCTGGCCAACTTCGGCGAAAAGCTGACCTGAAGCACATTCTCGAGACGCGAGGCATGACTGTAGCCGCTGTCGAGGCACCGCTGCCGTCCGGCTCTTGCCACCCGAACACGATCTTCTTCATTGGCCAGAAAACGGCGCGTTTGGACGACCAACTCCTCGTTCGACCCAAAATAGGCGGCTTCGATGTCCTCCTGAAACAGAGCCTGGTGCTCTTCGGTGCGCTCTCCAAGCATGAACGCCTCGCAAGCGGGGATTTCCACGCTGCGCGCCGTTTGCCGGTCACGGTTCATTTTGCGCAGGAAGCATAAGTTAATCTTCGCTGCGTTAATCGCCTTGGCATAACGGTCGCCGTAGAGCGGTTTTCTCTCTATACGCAGTTTCGACGAGGGCGAAACCACAGCTGACCAGCCGCTTCCCCAAATGCGCACCGGGATTCCATGCGCAGCAAGGACGCACATGTTCTGGAACCGGTCTTGCTCGAATGAGCCAATGAAAGTGACATCGGAACCGTATCGTTGCATGTCTAGCTCCGATAACTCGACAGGCCGATGCGTGGCCGGATCATACGACTTTGCCATGAATACCAGTTTTTGGGCTCCCAGACAGATGAACTCGTCAATGTTCGGTGTTTTGGTCGTCACATGAACGTCGAAATGACAAAAGCACTGCCGCCAATACAGGGATTGGTTGCGAGGATTCATCATGTCATCGGCGCTAAAGGAAACGACCAACGTCGCTGGCCTTCGGGATTTGATCCATCGAATCGTGGCCGGCCTGATCGTCAGCCCCTTCTCAATCCAAATGACATCCGGCTCAAAGGATGCAACGACATTCACCATACGCGCGTTCTCATTGCTGGTCTCGCAAGGAATCCCCAATCGATGACGCAAACGCCGATACAACGACTTTTCGACACGAAACCATCCCTCTCTGGGAATGAAGTGGGTCTCGTGGCCCAGTTGCTTGAAGGCCAGTAATCGTTGCATAGAAGTGCTGCCTCGAAAACTGTCGCCTAGAAACAGGATCCGATATGGTTTTTCAGGTATCATACGATTAGAAAATCAAGTCTGACTTCGTGACTCCGGATGTTGCTCAGGTCGTCTGGCAATGAGCAACCCCACGGTTCCAAACAAAACATATCGGGTCAACGGATGGAGCAGCGGGCGCCTGTCAAATGGTTCAGCCTCAAAATAGCGCACGAACCGGATGCGCTCAAACCCGCATCCCGCAAGGGCGCGAAACGCCTCTTGCGACGTCCACACATTATACTGCCAGTGATGATGAGGCAACAGTTTGTCAGGACGGAGTCTGGTATAGAGGTAGAGCAGACTGCGGCGGTTGGCAAAAGTAATCAGCAGCACACCGCCGGGCCGCAGGAACCGAAACAGTTGTCTGAGCATCTCGATCGGTTTGGGAACGTATTCGATTACGCTGGAACAAACGACGGCAGAATATCGTCCGCTTAAAAGCGTGAGGTCAGGAAGCGCTTCAAACCGCAATTGGAGACCGGAGCGCGGGAGCTTATTGGCCTCTTGGATCATCGCCAGCGCGGGATCAACCCCCGTCACATCATAGCCCGCTTTTGCCATCAGCCATGCCAGCCGTCCCGGACCGCACCCGTAATCAAGGACCTCGGATCCGACAGGGCAAAGGCTGGTCAACTCCTTCAGGAACGCCTGGCCGCGGTAATACCGGTGGCCGGCGATGTGCTGGTCAATTCTCGCGGCAAATGTGGTTGCACTTGTTTCAAATAATTTGATGGGTTCCACGATTCTCTCTGCCTGTTTGGAAGCGGGAGGTGATATGCATCTATTCGTGCCCCGGCAAAAGGTGGCAATGCTCTCCCGCAGTGCCGCAAACTGCTCCTCGTAATTGAAGTGCCGAAGATGGGCCTCGCGTGCGGCCCGGCCCATAGCGGCGCGCCTTTCGGGGTTCGTCAGCAGACTGGACACGGCTTGACCGAGAGCCTGATGATCATTCGGACCGACGCAAAGTCCGGCGTGATTCTTCTCCACCACCTCCCTCAATCCCTCGCCGTCGTCAGCCACCTGCGCCACACCCACCGCCATGGCTTCAAATCGCTTATTGGAAGCGCCGGCGCTTAAAGTCATGTTCGTTAGGTAGTGCTCAAACAGCGTGAGACAGACATCCGCAGAAGCGCGGAAAGCCCAAATATCCTCGGGCGGAACCGGACCCACAAAAAGGATTCGTTCCCGGACCCGCGCATCAGCCGACGCCATCAGCGACTCGCGGAAAGCGGAATTGATGGGCCCAACCAAAACAAAGTGTGAGCCATCGGGCCAATCCCCCATGCTGCGCACGGCCGTCATCAACCCGTGGTTGGGTCCCACCACGCCGTTGTAAAACACGATGGAGCCTGGAATCACCACCCCAAGACTTTGCAAGTGCGCTCTCAGCCGCGGTTGCGGTATCCGCTCCAGCCGCCGCGGACAGTTCATCACAATCCGCATTTCGGACTGGCAGCCGGTTTGCTCTGCGAAGCATCGGGCTCGGCCCGAGTCCGGAAAAACGGTAACCGCTGGATAGGAAGCATGTTTCCGGGCCTGGATAATGTCGTGCCGGCTTCCAGGTCCATGACCTTCGAGAAATTCGGGAAACTCGTGGAAATGCCAGATGATCCTCTGAGTTGTCGGACGCACCCACCGGTAGATCTTGCCCACGCTGTTCATCGCTGCCGGTTCATAGGCGATTATCACGCGAGGATTCATCTTTCGCAAAGCGGTTGTCAGACGCTGATGGAAAGACCAACGGCGAAACGGACTGAGCCACCTATGCCACTTTGGCATCCGGCTCCAAGGATCATTAGCGGAAGCTAGCAAGATTCTCTCCGTTCCGCTGGGAATATTGCATGCCCGGTAGCCACCGTCCTCGACATCCAGAATGGCTACGCGCAGACCCGCCTCCAACAACAACTCCGCCTGAAAAATGGAAGGCGGGTAGCGATGGATGGGCGCACGTATGACTAAAGCTACATCAATCATTGACCTGCCTCGATGCTTGATTCCTGTTCCATGTTAGTGTTTCCACGTGTTTTGTCCCGGCAGACTGGCGCAAGCGCTGATCCTGTTGCCTGCCGCCCAAGAATTGTTTGCCGCTGCTGCTGACAACCGACCCGTGTTACTGTGTTCTCAACTACATCCCGCCAGCACTTCTGTCTCCTGTACCTTGTTGATGGTTGGCTCCGCTGTATGCCTCGCCATGGACATCCTAAAGGCTATCTGAACCACCACAACGCATCTCTCCAGTATTACCATAATGATTCGCGATCCGCGCAACCGCTAACCTCACGAAGCGAACCAAGAATCACATCTCCAAGCATATTCATGTTTCTCGTTTCTGAAAGACGCCTTGCCCGATCGCCCATTTCAGCCCGCAACATCCGGTCCGTAGCCAGCCTTGTAATCGCACCGCGAAGGCTGTCCACATTGCTTGGCTCATACCACAACCCAACGCCCTCTTTTTCCACATCAAGGAACCAAGGACTCTTGGCCACAATGCAGGGGATGCCGACCCCCAACGCATCCCACAAAGATGAAAACCCAGACGTGCCAAAAGCGCAATACTCTTTCCGTATGGGTATAATCAAAGCCGTAGCACGGCTTAGATCATTCAGCAAATCTCTGTACTGAGTGTTTCCCACAACCAACTCCACATTCGGTGGCAACTTTTCATCAAGGCCGGAGCTGACCGGATAAACGCGACAACGATAGGGCAAACCCTGAAACGCACGCGCAAGAAGTTGATAATCTCGCCCGGTCTTTCCAGAAGCAACAAAGAAGTCCCGACACTCCCCCCTCTCTGGACACATAGGCAGATCCGGACCGATCCTGCTATCAGCCATCTTCGAAGCGAACTCCGGAAACTCCTCTCTCATGTGCTTTAGCAGGGACGGCGCCATGCACAACAGACGATCCACACCAGCAAGCACAAGCTTTGAACGGAATTGTCCTTGAACCGTACTCGACACCAATGGTGTATGCAACAATGCAATAATCGGTTTGGGAAACACACCTATGCCTCGTAGCATGGCCAGCGTCCCAATGGAGTCTGTATTGGCAGCGAAAACGGCGTCGTACTTGGACATAAGTCTTAACGCATGCCATTGTTGAAACACATTCCCAAATCTCGAAGAATGCCACCTAGCCGCCACCTCCCGTTGTTTTTTGGGCAAACGCCATGCAATTCTTATCCGTCGCGCCATGAGTTCCACGATCCCAAAACCCATCTGACTTGTAAACTCGCCCCTCCGCCGCAACTTTAACACATACCCAATCCATTCGTTATTCAAATAACAAACCGACAGCCTTCTTTTGCAGTTCCGCCCGTTCATCAACCACATAATATTCAGCCCCCCCCCAGTTCCAGCCCCTTGATCCGTCCGTCCCTTCCGCCATCGTCCACACACATTCACATCCCCGCCCAGTACCGCGCAGTTCTGATCACTCTAAGCGCCCGGCTTGGCAGGAGCCGCTTTATCGTTTTCTTCATCGCCTGTTTCAGAACATACTTTTTCAAATAATGTTTGTTTCGCGCATACATATCGGCCAAATATTCGTCTGATAACATTATATTCTGATCAAAGAATATAGCAAACACCTCACCCTCAAGCTTTAGTGATATATGATTACGATGTTGTGTCTTCAACAACTTACAGATACTATAAAGTGCCGGATAAATAATGCTGAAATCATGGAACAGGATGGTTCCTCCATTGCCAAGGACTTCGCTGCAGAAACGGAAATCTGAAAGGACGGCGGTTGTGGTATGTTCGCCGTCGATAAAGACTATTTGAGGCTTTCTTTTAATCCGCTTCTTATCAACTTCAGAAGCGTCCATGTCGAAACACTCAATTTTCGTCACATCACCGTGGGGTATTCTGCCAAGCAGGGAGAGCATTTTGGCGCTCGTGTTGTCCTCATAATAGGCAAAACACCCAGGAGCTCGATCATCTCGAGCTTGGAACGGTCTCGAATCAATAGAATATATTGTCTTGCACCTATCATCGACCAGATGAGATTGGATCGATCCTCCTAAATGAGATCCTATTTCAAGATATACATATTCTTTGTGTTTGCCAGCCGCAGCCCTTTGCACTGCGAGCAGTGACCGTCTATCCCCCGAAGACGTGGCCGATCCCACCGCATTATAAAGTGTAATATCTAATGCGGTAATTCTGTCCGTTAACTCATTCATCCGGGCCTCCTTCTTTTGTTTGCGCCACCACGCAGACGGACTTAATCAGCAAATCGTGCTCCGCAGCGCCCGCCTCGATCAGGCGCTTCCACCGCTCAGGCTGGTTCTGCCGGTACTCCAATGCTTTCGCGCTGACTTTCAGAACTATGAACCGTAGACGAAACCGCTTTTGGAACTGTTCGATATAGTCGATCGCCGTGGCAAAGGAGAACTGGTTCTGGCGCGCCCAAAACGGCAAATTGGGATCCGGGTGCTTGTCAAAAAACGGCTGGTCCCAGATGCGACGCTGGTATTCGTCCTCTGACAACAGCAGGTGATCGTAACCTGCGGTGTCGCCGTATGCAGCCATGCAGTGGTCGCCTCCAAAACAATAATATAGCGGCCCGAAGCAATGCCACACCCATCCTTCAGCCCGAAGCACCCGCGCACTTTCACGAACCATCGCGTCCAGATTACGGACATGCTCCAGCACCGTATCCGTGGCCAGCAAGTCGAACGAACCGTTGGGGAACGGCATCTTCTCGATCGTCGCCTGCTGGAACGTAATGTCGGCGCCATAATAACAGCGCAATTGGGGCACGATCGTTGCCCATCGTTCCTGTAGTGAATATACATCAATGCCTGCAAGCCGCCTTACGCCCCGCCGCAACCAGAATTGGATGTCTTCGCCTCCGAGGTAGCAGCCCGGAATAAGCACCGACTCCACCGACTCGCGACGCGTGAGCCGCAGCAAGACAGCAAGCGAGGCGTCGGAGCCGAAACGATCCTCGATGCACGCAAAGTCGTGTGGGACAGGAATACTCACGCCCACCGCGCGTCTTACCATCGGTTGCTGCCAGCACAGGGCAGCGCGGGACACAAGCCGCGCCACCGTCCGCCGCCACGGATCGCGCGGACGAAGGCTGAATTGACCAACCACTTGCCGGCTGATGTCAAAAGGCGAAAACTCCTGAATCGCGCCGGATACAGCGGCTTTGGTTTTTTGGATTACTTCAAGCCTCATAAGAAGCAGGCTGGGCTTGTCGAACTAATTCCGCGATCCGTTCGAAAGCCGATATAAGATTTGTTCTTACCATCTGGGCTGATGATATTCTCTCAAAGCAACGCCGCGCGGCAATCCGACGCTGCTGGTAGGTGACAGAATCCTCCGCCAGCGCCTGCAACATGGCGTCACGGAGACTGCGTACATCGCGCGGCGGGAGCAGTATCGCCGCCGAATCACCGCCGCACATCTCAGGCACGCTGCCGACGGCAGTGGCGATCGTGGGTCGGCCGCGCGCGAAGGCTTCCATCGGCGTCAACGGATAGCCTTCGTGGTAGGACGGCAGCACCAGCCATCGGGTCCGGCGAATCAGATCGCCAACCTGGCTATGGTCCGGCAGGTAGGTGAGTGTCACGCGCTCGCGAATACGGAGCGCTTCCGCCATCTTGGCGTACGGCGCGTCGGTGCCGGTGCCGCAAATGGTAAGCGTGGCTTGCGGATGCGCGCGCACCACTTCGGCGAATGCCTGCAGAAGTTCGTCTATACCTTTCTCAGAATCTTTGCGACCGAGGAACACGAAATCGTTCGTGGGCGCCGGATCGCCGTCGTTCATCCCGTCGGCTTCGGTCGCATCAATCCAAAAAGGCAGCCGGACAACCGGTCCGCGGTAGCCATAGGTATTGCGCACATTCTGCTCCACGGCTTGCGATGGAACCAGCACCGCCAGTCCCCGGTGCAGCCGCCGAACCGCGTCAGCACATACGAACTTGACTCCAGGTGATGCTTCCGTACATTCCCATACCACCACACGACGGCCAAAGCGGGAGGCGAGCAGAAACGCAGCGACTTGATCCACACCAATGGCGACAAGAACCGGACAACCGCGGCGCACGGTTTCGGCCAAGCCACCGATGGCCGTTGCACGCTGCGGCCATTTCCAACGGCTCCCCCATCGCCACCAAATCCGCCGCACTGAAACGCCCCGCGCCCGCGCCCTCTCAATGTCATCATCCGTTGTGTGAAAGGTGGTGACGGAAACTGGAATGTCCAGCGCGCGCAAATCATGCGCCAGCAGCCACGCGGCCTTGGGCATCCCCCCGCCCCATAACCCGAAATGCTCCACACACAAGCTGATGCCCTGTTGCCGAAACAAAATCAGGCGATCCAGTCCTCCATTCACAATTTGCGAACTCACAAAGGTGCCGCAGAAGAATAAACCAGCCGCGCGTTGGCTTGCGGCGTGTCGTGATTGTTCCTGCCCTGTCTTGTGGCAGCACCAAAACCCCGCAAGGCAACTCTTTCCTAACTTTCAATCATCACACTTATGGGACGACGGGGGTTTGAATGCACTCATTAAAAAGCCCGGCCATGGATTGGGTAAGATTAGAATAAGAGAATTTCCGGATTTCAGATGCATCAGCCTCGAAACGCAAAGACTGGTCTTCCTTCATTCTCACCAATCGTTCCAACGCATTGATAATCTCATCGGGGGAGGATGCATCCGCTATCAAGCCGCTCTTGGTTTTGCGAACAATTTCAGCGCAAGAACCCTGCCCTGGAACAATGGCGAGAATAGGCCGCCCCGTCGCCAGATAGTCAAACAGCTTGCCAGAGATGTTGTGCTTGCCAATCGAGTTCGCGAAGATGACCATTTGCACGTCGCCTCTTTGCATCCACGCGATGGCTTCGCCATGAGGAACACGAGGCAAAACCTCTACTTCCAAACCTTTCAAATCAAAATCTACCGTGCATCCTCCCACAAAAACCAACTTCAACTGTCTTAGCAACCCTGGCTTGTGACCGACGGCGAGTTTAAGAGCATTGTAAAGAGGTTTCGGAGAATAGTCGCCATAAAAAGAACCGGTGTGAACAATCAATAATCTGTCCGATGGAGAAATTCGCGCCCCCTTTTCCGAAAAATCCTCCGGGTCATACCCGCAGGTGACGCCCACAGTTTTTTCCTTAGAAAGGTAATGCCTTTGACCAAACTCTTGGGCTATCAGAGGGTGGGCAAACATGCAACGGTCAGTCTCGGACGCGACTTTTGCCTCTGCTTTCGCCTGGCGGGCCAATTGCCACTGGGGGTAAAATTCCTTGGACAGCAGAACGGGATTGCCGACCCACGGATCCCTGAAATCCGCAACCCAAGGAATGCCAAAGCGCTGCTTGATCGCCAAACCCACGAAGTGTGCCGAGAGCGCTGGAGAGCTTGTCCAAATGACATCCGGCCGTGATTCCTGAATCAAACGAGCCGCTTCCATGATGGCCAACTCAGCCCACTCTCGAAACCGGCACGGAAAATCCAGAAACAAACCAATATGATGACCGACACGGCCCAAACGATGAGCAAACATCCAACCTCGAATCCGTCGCCACAACGTGCCATGTGGGTAATCAATACGCCGAACCACTACTTCCCTCGGGATCTCCTTCACCAAGGTCTCATCCGGGCCGAAGTCGGGGTCCTTATTGCCTCCACAAATGACTGTCGGCATCCATCCATGTTGAGGCAAATACTTGCAAAACTTCAGCATGGGATAGACCGCCGGTCCACCAATGGGCGGGAAATAATACGTCACCATCAACACCCGTTTCATATCAGTAGAATAAAGTCAGCACTCTGGAATGGCAACGCTCGCCGTTGGCACAGTTAGGTCCCTCGTGTACCCGCCCCCCCCAACATTTCGATATGAAGGCATGCCTGCTAAAGGCTGAAGCAAAGTCCGTCTTCCACGCAACTCGCGCGATTACGAGAGGGCATGACGATGCCGACAAGAGGATCATCTGAAGCAGATGCAGTCCCTTCCCTGCCAAGATCGGCTCGATCAGCTACTATTGGCAACCCCGAAAACAACAAGCGCTACACAACTCTGCTCGAAACCAAAAACCGCGATAGCTTGCCATAGTATCTTCTGCATACCCGCTTCACTTTGGCTTGGAGGTCGCGGTCAGGCAACTTTCTCTCCAAGACCTCAAGCAGAAGCGGGGACGCATTAGCCACGCTGGTGGCAAACGTTACCATACCCGTCGCGTACGAATAATTATCTTCGCATTTAATCACATGTCGCGCCGTATAGGAGACTCCCCGAACCGTGAGAAACTCACGAATTGCCCCCGGAGGCCCCGTCTCCGAACTTATCTTGCCAGCGCAAATGTCATTCGTTCGCGAGAACTCGTGGCAGAACATCGCGCCATGAGGATCAAGCGCCGAAAATACCCTGTCTAATACATCCATGGTGGACTGGTAGAGATCAACATCCATCCAAAGCATCGCTAAGGGTCGATTCCACCCGTTGAGCGAGCTGCTGAAGAACCCTTGAACAAATTCTGCACAATTCGGCAAGCCAAACATCCGCATATGGCGTCGGACTTCGTCATACGTGCCCTTAAAATCTCCCGCTTGATAATATTGGGCATCCGTATTTACAGGAGTCGGCAATCCCTGAAAAGAATCCGCTACGATCAGCTCTCTAGAGAGAAACGCGCACGCATGGCTGAGACAGCATGAGGAAAACCCTTTGAAACAACCGCATTCCAACACGGCGCCTGGCACATCATAGCTATTTAGAACATAAAGATGGTTTGCCAGATGTAGCATCTCCATGGAAGACGTTCCGGCAGCAGCTTCGTCTTTCTGACCCGCCCGCCCAGGATTCTGTCTCGGAAAGTCCTGTGCAATCGTGACAAATGTCTCCCACATCCGGTTGAGATAAGATAAATAGCGACACACTGCGCGGTTTCTTCTGCTTCGCTGGCCTACTAGCCAATCGACTACGCCTGTCACCACGTCGTCCGCTGCCATCGAAGACACAATTAATCCGGACCTATTAAAATGGTCAGCAATGTCTTTAGGAAGCAAGTCTGACGCCGTCATGTTTAAGGACGCTTTCATGTTTAATATTAGTAACAAGAACCATGCTATTCACTTGCCAGTGCAATGACATGCCCACTCCGGTCTTCTAATGGTGTTTTGGAGTTTTAGCAATGAGAACGTTCGGTTTCGCTTCTTTTCCCTGACATAACTGTCACATTTCTATCTGGCAAAGGAGAACCAAGCCTTGTTCCAGCGGGAGCGCAATTTTGGCGTCATATGCGTCCTTTGACTCCCTGTGCACCGTCTTGCCCAGAAACCTGATTGCCCGTCACAGATCCCAACACTCTCCGGTCGAAATCCCGACTCTTCTTTACGCGGCGCACATTCGAAAACAACCATGTGCTATCTTCGGCACACCGAACCAACCCAACAAAATCCAACCGCAACAATGCATGCAGACCCTTACTGGAGAGTTCTTTCAATACATAGAGGCAGCGACTCATCCATGTCCTTTGAATGTCTTTCAACGCCAGCAGATACGGCGTCCGACGAATATATGGATTCGTGTCGCGGGCGTTTTGATTCTCCAACTGGACAAGTCCGTGCCAGTGATAAACTATTGCGCCAGGCACAAGACTGATCCCAAACCCCGCACAGCGCATGCGACGGCAGAAGTCCCCGTCCTCGCCATAAAGGAAGAAACATTCGTCAAACAGTCCCACCGTTTCAAACACCTTCCGGTTAAATAACACCGCGCCAAAATAGGCTTCTTTGAGCGGATATGCCTTACGCCGCTGGCCGCGATACAAATCGTCAACAAACTCGCCCGCCTCCACCAACAAGCCCTTCCTCATAGCCGGATCAATACCACCGCCATCATAACGCAATTGCAGCGGAGCAAGGACACTCAACGGATCCTCCTTCACCGCTTCCTCCAGCCGCTCAAAGCAATCAGGCGCCACGGTCGTGTCCGGGTTGAGCACCATCACGAACTCCGCTCCACCATCCAACGCCAACTTGATGCCAACGTTGTTTCCCGCTGCAAAACCAAGGTTCCTGTCGTTTATTTTTAACCGCACCTGCGGAAACTGTTGACGCACTATTTCGGGCGTACCATCTGTGGAGGCGTTGTCCACCACTAAGACGCACCGGCCATCCACACCGGCAGCGAGGACAGATTGAAGACACTTTGCAATCCATTTCCGTTCGTTGGTGGTCAAAATTATAACAATTATGTTCACGAGAATATACAGCTCCATTACAAGGACAACCTTGCTGCACTCAGGACTCGGAGAATGAGCCACGCAGCGGGAATGCCCCTGGATTATTGTTCGTTACCACATCAGTCGAGTTTCCGACAACCGGCTACAGATTACATCGGTTCCCTACAGGTTAGCAATTACACAACCGCATGCCCCACTCAACGAAGCAAAACAATAATTGCACGGAGCTCGATAGATGTTCTGCAAAACCGAGATTCCTGTCGTATATTTTTTGACCGCATCTCCGAAAACTGTTGACGTACTGCTTCTCATGTGTTGTTCATGCGGGGGTTGTCTACCGACGAACCAGCAAGGACCGATTTAACAACCCTCTATCCACAACACCGCCCATTGTAGGTATAATGATCGTAAAGACATTCACCCTGAGGGAGCGCGAAATCACTGCCTCTTAATTTTTTCCAGCAACTGCAGCAACTTCCACTTCTTGCCCAACGAAATGCGCGGTGCACTGATGGACAAGAGCCGCAACAACCACGCCGCCAACGGAGCCACATTTGTATCTGGCTTGGCCATCAAAGCATTTTCTATGTGCTCAATCATTAACGGCACCGTCGTGGCAACATCGAATCGTTGTCGCGCACGAATTCGCCCTGCCTCTCCCATGCTGGCGGCGAGTCTTGGATTTGCCAACACCTGTCGCAGCGCTTTGGCCAAGGCACCTGGCCTTTCGCTGGGCACGAGCAAACCTGTTTTGCCACTGTCGATTAAATCACGAGGCCCCCCACAATCAGTGGCCACCACTGGCAAGCCTGCCGACATCGCCTCAACAATTGTCATCCCCATACCCTCAGCATGGGACGGTATGCAAGCTATCGCTGCCCGGTCAAGACACGGCCGAATGTCCTTCTGGAAGTTGATGAATTGAAAAAGACGCTCAATGCCAAGAGATATGAGTCGCCGTTCCACTTTTCCTTTGTAAGGCAAAAGATCAAAATCGCCAACAATCCGCACGGAGAATGTGCACTTATTCTCTGCTAGAATACGGGTTGCTTCCACCAAATCATCGAGACCCTTCTCATGCGTCGTTATGCCAACGGACACGATCGTGTGACTGCCATGGTCTGACGCACATTGGGCAAACCGGCCCGTATCGATCCCAGAATAAACCACCTTGACTTTCTCCCAACCGATCGTTTCCGCAACGGAAGCCGCCAAAGTATCGCTGACACAAACCACGCAAACTGAAAGAGCCGCCATGCACCCATGGATGAGCGCCGTGTCCAGCGGCCCGACCATGGCTCCCCGGCCAACGAACTCTCGGGCTATCCACAAATGCGGCTTGCCCTCGATTGCAGCCGCCAGTGCGCCCGCAGGAATAACCGAAGCATTCGTTACCACTGCGGATACGTGCTCCTTTTGTATGATGGATCGTATATCCTCCACAATCTTCGGCAGCAGACGCATCGAATACAACCAGCTATCCAACGTGCCACACGCCACCCACCACGGCTGGTTTATTCGCACTGTCTTCAACCCCAACATCTCCACCTCGGCGGTGAAGAGACCGTCTTCCGCCAAAACAACGACGGATTCGACCTTGTCTGACGGCATCCTCTTAAGCAACGAAAACAAATCCAACGACCCGCCGTCCAATCGGCCGGAGTTTGCAATGAAAAGAATCCGCTTCTTCATTTCTTTGCAACTACATCTCCCCTGAGGTTATTCGTGACAGTCGCTCTCAAAAAGTCCTCCAAAGGCAATGAACTGGCCAGGGCTCCAGGCACCACGTGGCGCGCTTGCTCAATCGACGGCTTTCGGGGCTTTCAGCAACTATCGCCCCACCCATTGTCCTCCTGTCACATGGTGGACGGTTCGCTTAACACCTTGCCACAAATGCATTATAACGCCACCGATGCCAGGAGGACGTCGATACCATGCACTCATCAACTTGCAATACACCATGCCGGCCCACCGGCGCAGAGAATGCTGTTGCTTCTCAGCTAAACGATGATACAACCATGCATACTCGTTTGCCTTCGCTAATCGTAAACGGAACCTGTATTTGTCACCCAAATGCTGCTCTAAGGAATTCCACAAATAAAGGCGGCCATTCAGACGCCGCCACCCCACATACAAATTGGAAATACCGCCAGGATGCACTCGATACACAGCCATTACATCGGGAAAGAATTTGATTTTCCCATGCATTGCCAGCAGCGCATAGATACACATATCCCCGCTTTCAACCTCGAGAGCCCACGCCGGAATAGCTTTCAGCGCTTGCCGTCTGTAGCATACGCTTCCTGTTGGTATAAAACACTCACATAGCACATCTTCCAATTCGTATGTGTCACGGAGGTCGTGCCAAGGTATCGTATCTTTCATCTCATGCGTTAGCTCATGCCACACACGCTCGCGATGAAAACACATCACGTAATCCGGATTAGTGTCTAGAAAGGAAACTTGCTTCTGCAGTTTGTCCGGATCGGTCCAATAGTCATCACCTTCGCAATATGCGATATACTCGCCGCGGCAGGCTTGTAGACAAGTCATGTGGTTTCGCGCTACACCAACGTTCTTTTCGTGGTAAATTGGCCTCATGACCGACGGATACTGTGCGGTCAATCGTTCTACAACAGCACGCGTTTTATCAGTTGATTTGTCTTCACCCACAACCAGCTCTATGTCAAAATCCGGCTTCTGCATGATGACACCTTCGATTGCCTGCTGGATAAACCGTTCATGGTTGTAGGTAATCATAAGAACGCTCACCCTGGGGCGGGGCATCTCACGCTTTGCGAGGCCCATAGAGCGATTGAGACAATCGGGAGGGAGCATTTTCAACGCTGACTTTGATATACAGCCTGCAATGCTGCCTGAACAAGAGTTGCGTTCGCGCAGGCCGTTCGAATGAGGTCACAGATTTGCCAGATTTGCCCGTCCGAAACAGTCTGCCCAGTCGGCAGAATTATGACACGTGCCGCAACGCGCTCGGTATGCGGAAGCAGCAGCCCCGCATTCGGTTGTAGCGAGCGATACGGCTCCATCCGGTGGCAGCCGGGCCAGAAGTATTTGCGGGCCAGTACGTTCTCCGCGTGTAACACAGCCACCAAGTCATCCCGGTTCAACGGCGCAACCTCTGGATCTATCTCCACAACGATGTAGTGGTAATTGGCCTTCTCCTTTGGGTTGTATTCGATGAGCGACAGGCCGGGTATTCCACTCAAATGTTCCCGGTAGCACTCGTAGTTCCGCCGGTTGATAGCAATGATCTCGTCCATGGCCTCCAGTGAGGTCAATCCCATCGCGGCGCAGATTTCCGGCATCTTGCCGTTGGTACCGAGATAAATGACATGGTCGTAACCGGAGAAACCGAAATTGCGCATCAGGCGCATTTTCTCAGCTAGCGCATCGTTGTCCGTCACTACCGCGCCGCCTTCGAAGGTGCTGATGAACTTCGTGGCGTGAAAGCTGAAGACCTCGCACTCGCCAAAGCAGCCAATCATCCGCCCCCGGTGCGAACAGCCAAGAGCATGGGCGGCATCATACATCACCTTGAGATTCCGCTTCCGAGCAATGGCTTCGATCGCCTCCGTGTCGCAAGCCCGGCCCCAAAGGTGAACGCCAATGATCCCGGTTGTGCGCGGCGTGATGAACCGCTCGATGCAAACCGGGTCGAGGTTGTGTGTGGCCGGATCCATATCTGCGAATACGGGCGTGATCTCCTGCCACTGGAGCGAGTGCGGAGTCGCTACAAAGGTGTAGGAGGGTACAATGACTTCTCCGTTTAATTCCAGCGCACGGATGGCAATTTCCAATGCCACCGTGGCGTTACACATCGAGATGCAATGCTTCACGCCTACGAGTTCCGCCACGCGTCCCTCAAATTCCCTTACCAGCGGCCCGTCATTGGTGAACCATCGGCGCTCGAAAAGTCCATTCATCCGGCTCAATAACGCGTGCCGGTCACCCAGATTAGGTCTTCCGACATGCAGCGGCTCTGCAAAGACAGCCGGAGCGCCCAAAATTGCCAAATTGCCATCAGCAGAACTGCGCCCAGCCCTGTTCGGTCTTGTTAACGATGTTGTCTTAGCCATTTTCCGGAAACGGACCTCCTGTCAAAATTTTTGGACTGCCACCTTGCCGCGATCATAGTCCAAACGGACGGAATGAATGTCTTGAATCCTTCACCCGATTCCGCGGAGTTCCTCCATCAACCGTGACATTACTTCGAGGTTTCCTTTCGGGCCTCGCATCGCGTATTCCCCCTTCACCGCGCAATGAAGAATCTCGAGGACGCCGTCCGTGCTCCGTGTATAAACTATCACACCAACCAGTTCCTCTGCCTCGCCACCCCGGACGACCGCATACAGCGTCTGGACATCCTCCAACCGTTCCAATTGAATCCTCAGCCCGCCGTTGCGTTCCACAATCGCCGGTTGCCCATATCGCTCTGCGATTTTAACTATGCCACGGTAAAAACGTCCTTGCTGGAGATGGGAAAATAATATCGCATCGAGATCGCCAAAGTGATGTCGCACCAACGTGGATGCAAACTCAAGCCTCATCAGCATCCAGCAGGAAGTCCATTGCCTTCTTCTCGCCTTCCGTGTGACTCGACATACACTTTCGTCTCAGATTCTCAGGAGTGCCAACGCACCAAGGTCCCTCCCCAAGAATAGCCAACCCCAAATCCAACGAGCATCAAGCGGGATCCCGGGCGGATGACCCCCTCCGTCTCAGCTCTCTTCAGGGCGATGGGAATGGTTGAGGAAACGGTGTTGCCGAAATCCCGCAGACACACGTAAAACTTCTCCTCCGGAATCCGGCACGCTTTGCGCAGAACGTTGAGCACGTATCTGTTCGCCTGGTGAAACACAAACAAATCAACATCTTCCAAGCGGAGGCCGGACTTTTCCAGCAAGGCTGAGACTGTGGCAGGAACACGGTCCAGCGTAAAAGCAAGTATCTCTCCTCCGTTCATATACAAGTAGCCGTCCGATCTGGGATTCCCGTTTTCGTCCAGCTTGACTTCATTGGAGGGTTGACGCTTCCGCAAGGCACCCGTTTTCACAATGAGATTTTCAGCACCGCGACCGTCCGTGCCCATTACGAACGGACCAATGGCCTCTGGACCATCTGACTCTGACGCAGGACTGGCCTGAACGAGAGTGGCCGCGGCACCGTCGCCAAACACCGTCCGCACGCTCTTGTCGTTTGGGTGTACAAATTTGCTGTAGGTTTCCCCCGTAAGGAGCAACACATTCCGCGATTGGCCACTTTCGATAAGCCCCTTGGCCAGACTGAGACCATAAATATAGCCCGAGCAACCGAGGTTGAAATCCAAGGCTCCCGCAGTCTGCGGAATTCCCAAATGATCTTGAATCAAACAGGCGCTCGTGGGAAGAAAGTAATCCGGGCTTTGGGTGCAAAAAAGTAGGTGGTCAATTTCTTTCGGCGCACAAACACCCTGATTGAATAGCTTTTGCGCAGCCTTAACCGCCAGATCGGAAGCACACTCACCATCCGCGGCGATTCGGCGCTCAACGATGCCTAGCTTCTGCTCTATGCGTTCGGCGGTCCATTCCGGGTATTGGCTCGCCAACTCCGTGTTAGTCAGGACCTTCTCGGGAACGTAATAATCTATTGCTCTCAGGATAGCATGTGTCATCAAAATATCTCAGTGAGCTGAAAAGCCACCATCCACAACCATGGTGCTACCAGTAATCCAGCGAGCCGTGGGAGCCAGTAAAAACGCAACCGAATAAGCAACGTCAATCGGAGCACCAAATCCCAAGAGGTGCTTTGTTTCCGTTGCAGCGAGGTGTTCGGTTGTCAATCGTTCCGAATCTTTTTGCACCATCTTGGTAACAACAATTCCAGGCGCGACGCAGTTAACACGAATTCTCTCACGCGCCAGTTCCGTTGCGAGTGCCCGCGTGACTGAAATAATTGCTCCTTTGGATGCTGTGTATGCAGAGAGGGCCGCCTGTCCTACGAGCCCAGCAGCCGACGCGAGCAAAACAATGGATCCGCCGGGGTTATTCACTTTGTTTTGCCGATATCCTTTCGCCAGCCAGAGGCTGGCCATCACATTGACCCGCCAAAGAACCTCGACTTGGCCAGCTTCCATGGTTTTCAAGGGAGCGGTGATTAGGAGGCCCGCGCTCTGAACCAAACCGTCCAGGGGACCATATCTGTCAGCAATTCCGCGCATCCAGTTGGGAATCGCTTCATAGGCACACAAGTCAAAGACCTCAACGCCATGTCCACTTCCTTCCAAGCGCGCGTGAGTCTCCGCCAATCTTTCCGGGTTACGTGCCACGAGAACGACTCGCGCGCCAAGCCGGCTGAGCAGAATGGACGTTTCTTGCCCAATCCCGGAAGACGCACCGGTTACCAAGATCGTCCGACCCGCAAGATCGAGGGGGTTCAGCATCGCCATGCCTCCGATTCTTCAACCAAGATTATTTCCGGGGCAACCATCGGCCCGCACATGAGGCCGCACCCTGCCCAAGAATACCCGACGCCGAAGCCGGCCAAAAGCAAGCGTAGCGACCGGGTGGACACCGCCTCTCGCAATATCGAGTTGATTGTCACCGGAATTGAGGCAGAGCTCGTGTTACCGTAGTCCTGAATAGAAAAAGGCACCTTGGCAAGCGGCAGTTTCATGTTTTTGGCCAGGAAGGTGAGCATGAATTTGTTTGCTTGATGGAACACGAAGTAGTCCACATCATCCCGGTTCCATTCAGCCGCTGTCAGGACTTTGTTCACTAGCGGCGACACCTCTTGCAATGTAAAGTCAAATATTTCAGCCCCGTCCATGAATAAATCCTCGGCACTTCGCGTATTGTTTCCTTCAGCCTTCTGACGAATGCCCGTCGTTTCGTTACGCGGCCGTCGGAAACCTCCTGCCGGAATTACCAAGTTTTCCCAACCTGACCCATCGGTGCCCAGAGAGAAAGTAATCGGTGGAGCGGAGGAATCCGCCTGCAGAGCGGTGGCGCTGCCGGCGTCGCCGAACAAAAGGGCGGTTGAGCGGTCCAACGGCGAACAAGCTCGGCTGACGACATCGCCCGCCAACAGAAGAACCCGTGACAGGCCGGAAGCCGCCATTAGACTCGCGACAGTCCACAACCCATAGACATGGCCTGAGCAACCCAAGGCGATGTCGAAGGCCGCGCAGTCTTTGGACAACCCCAAGCGCATTTGGAGCACACAACTGGTGGCCGGAATGCTTGGGAAATCAAAGGTCTGGGAGACGAACACCAAAGCATCTACGCTGTTGGGATCCCAGTTGAGGTCATTGAGCAACCGTCTTGCCGCAGCGCAACACAAATCCGAAGTGCATAGTTTCCCTGGAGAGACATGGCGTCGTTCCACACCCGTGCTTTGGGAAATCTTCCGAACCTCCTCCGCCCCGAACGTGTCAGCGGCGCAGTCAATCGAACAGGACAACGCCGGCACCGCGCTCGCCACTCCGGCGAGTCTCACTCCATTGATTCTTCCAGTCGCCATATAACACCTATTGCGGGTTCACCAGTTTCATCACATCTGCAAGCGTCTTGCAGACACGAAGCTCGGCGGGAGCCACCCGAATGCTATATTTGGAATGAGCCATGGCAAGGAAACTCACAAAGTTCAAAGAATCCCATTTGCCCGTATCCACCAGATTTTGTTCCAACCTCAAAGAACCCGGATCGAGTTCAAGAAGTTCTTCCATGTCAGCTAGAAATGTTTTGTCGTCCATAAGTTGTAGCCTTTCTCAAATCTCCACGGCAGGCACTCCGATCACGGTCGCATTTGGTCTTACTTTTTTCAATACCGCGCTGCCAGCGCCAACGACAGCATAGTCGCCCACGCAAACATGGGGCAACACTGTAGCATGGCTCCCCAGAAATACGCCTTCACCTAGAACCACCCAACCAGTCACGTCCACATGCCCGCTGAGCGTGCATCCATCCCCGATCACGGCATCATGCCCGGCATCCGAATAGTCATTGAATACAACGTAATTGCCAACAGATACGTTGTTATGAATCGCCGTATATGGGCAAAAAATGCAACCTTCGCCGATGCGGGTGTTTGATCCGATGATCGCCGTCGGATGAATAACCGAGACGAACTTCGCGCCACGGTTTTTCAGCAAATGGCAATAGCGGAGCTTGGTTCGCGGATCGCCAATAGCGCAGACCACCCGATCAGCGTCAGTAAGGCCGTAAGTTTCAGGGCTTCCCAAAATCGGATAGGAGCAGTGTTTTTCAATCAAAACATCTTTTCTATCATCCAAAAAGCCAGCCACTTCCCAATCGCGCGTGTTTATCGGAACAGCCAGCGCCCAATCCAACACTTCGCGCCCGAAAGCCCCCGCGCTGACTATCAAGAGTCGTTTCATCATGGCGTTTCGTTCGAGATTATCTCGTGGTTCACCGTTCGCAAGCCGCTCCGACCCGTCGAATGTGAACTGGCGATCTTGTTCCACTGTCGCAATCTTCTGCCGACAACGGGCAAATGCACCCTTTTTGAGGTATTCCAAGACGTTGAGTTACATTGAGAGGTTTAACCGCAAGAATCCATGTTCATGCCGATTTGCTATAGGAGCTGTTTTTCGACAGCATAAAACACGCTTTTGAGGGTGATTCCACAGCGATGGAAACTTGAGTCGCCAAAATGTATCCGGCCGAATTCTTTGACCCGGTACCCAACCGAGACCACGCGATCAAGGAAACCCTGCCTGCTGTAGGTGCGAACATGGTCGCCCCGCCCGAAATAGCGCCAGCGGTCTTCCTCCGTCAACGTCTTTGCCGGGTCTTTGAAGATGTCCTGCTGACGAAGACATATCGGGACCGTGAGGATACACGCAACCGCCCGACTTCAGAATGCGGAACAACTCACGCATGGCTTTGATGTCATCACGGATGTGTTAACTGGATGTTCACGGCAAGACTAACCGGATGCCTTGGCAATAATGAATGCCGGGTAGCGCAGACTAGGCTTCAACGCCAGAGGAGCGCGCACTGGCGCAATCCCATAATAGGGCGTTGTCAGCCAACCACGGCCACACAGCTTCCGCCATGCCCGCCTCAAAACCTCTTTCCCAATTTCAGCCGGAGTGTGCTGCTGCTCTCTGAACGCCAGACCCTGCACAAACCAGTCAACGTTCGTGAAAAACCTCCCCAACAAATTGGCAAACTCAAGGAGGGTCCACTCGCGCACATGGTATTGGTTATCGGGCTTATCCTCCAGACTGCCCCGCTGCCTCCATGGGGTGGACACACAAAACACGGCCCCAGAAGTCATGTGCTCTCTGACACACTTAAGCAAATGTTCAGGTCTCGCCAAATGCTCGATTGTTTCGAAGGAGACAACCAGATCAAAAACCTCATCCTTGGACAGAGTGGCAAGTGTCTCAGCGTCATCCAGACGGAATTCCAGTCCTAGCATGGCATACCGCTGATGGGCGGTCTGAAGAGCGTTTTTGGATAGATCCACACCTACCACCTTCTTCGCCCCGCCCTCAGCCAGCAACCGCGCTCCGTAACCCAGTCCACAGGCCACATCCAGCACCCGTGCGTTTTTAGCCCACTGAGCCGCAAATCGGTATCGTGCCAGATGATACTGCGTTGAGGTATTCCACCCTACGCCGTAGCATGGATCCAACCGCTCCCCACTCATATCTAGATCGGAATCATTCATTTGGTTTAGCCCGCTGTGCTGGAGTTACTGCCGGGCGACACTTCCTTCCGTGCGCACGGCGTATTCATGAAGGTTTCAATCTCAGCATCCAAGAGATAGCACGTGCCTGAGCCTCTCGCAACAACGCGTCTTGCCAACGCTCTTGGCAGCCTTGGCACGGCCGCCAAAAGCGCGCGGCCCAGTTCCCGGTCACCCCAACAACAGTGCTGGAGCATTCGTTTCGGATACAGCAGCACAAAACGAAGAACGAAATGCCAGTCGCCCAGCAGTTTCGCCGCCATCAAAATACTGTTGCGTCGGTTAATCGAATGCATCTTGGCGTGTTTCTTCATACTAGCGCTGCCCAGGTGAAACACGCGGCTTCGTGGCTCGTATATGATCCGCCACCCGCGCTGCCACGCACGGTAGGATAGGTCTGTGTCCTCGTAATAAGCTGGCTGAAAAAGCCGGTCAAACCCACCTAGTTCGCAAAACATGGTTCGTCGAAAAGCAGAGGCGCCGCCGGAGGCCAACTGGACAAAACACGAGTAGTCCGGGGCTGTGTCATATCGTTCGTGAAACCAGCCGCCCTTGCAAAAGAGAGTGCAAATACTCTCTGGCGTTGTCTCAAACCGATCCACTCCATTCCAGTTAAATATCCGGCACGTCACGGCAAACACTTCGGGGCTGGAAAAATACGGCTGTAGATGTTCTATAAAGTCTGGCGCCACTTCCATGTCGTTATTCAGAATGATTACAATCTCTTCCTGACATTCGCGAACGACATCGTTCAAAGAGAAAAGAAAATCATTCTTCGCCGCCAGCACAATGTCCACGGTCGGGAAATTCGCTTCCAGGAATTCTATACTGTCATCCGTGGAACGATTGTCCACCACCACCAACCGACAGTGCGGGCCGGCGTTCTCAACGGCCTTGACCACCGACGGTAGGCAGCGAGCCAACAAATCCCCGCCGTTGTAATTCAGGACGAGAACAGCCGTAGCAGGATCACACATGATTGAGCACGGTTTGAGGTTCCGCATTGCAAATGCGTCCATCCAGTAGGGTCGATGTCATCTGACGCACCTGTTGCTCCATCTCAGATGTCCACCCCCGCTTGCGTGGCGGGCCAAGAACGAAGTCACGCCAGGGAATACCGTTCCATCTTCCCAACCGTAGCAATCGAATGCGCTCGCCAAAACGGATCTTGCGGATGGAATGAGGATGGAAAACATCCCCCCGTTGCCAGACGTAACGGAGCAAATTTCCAATCGCCAAATGCCTGTCCCGGTCGCTAAGGATCACTGCTGGCGACTGAAGCCATGTGATCACCCTGGAATAGCCCTCAGCCCAATTATACGTCCACTTTTGGAACCCAAGGTAAGGATGACCGCTGTATCTACGGTAGTGGATCAGACCTCTATCCATCAAAACCACGGGATATCTGTTGGCAAGCCGCAACTGAAACATCCTTTCCACAGGATATTCCGTGGGTTCAATGCCCCCCAACTCCTTTAAGGCTTCGCTCCGAATAATCAAAGCGGTCATCCCCTCCAGAAAACGAGGAGTCCCAAAAAACTCGGACTGGAGGGCGGTCAATGAATTCAAACAGACGCCAGCCCAGTAAGGACCGCAATTCCCTGAGACGCCCATCATCGCCTCAGGATACCGCTCCATCATTTCGACCATGATTTCCAGGCAGTGTGGATAGAGCAAGTCATCGGCATGAAGGAACTTAATGTATTTGCCGCGCGCCAGTTCTACACAGCGGTTGTGGTTGGGCCATTTGCCAAGGTTGGCTTCGTTTCGAAAATAGCGAATCCGGCTCCCATCGGCATAAGTGCGGGCAATCTTGCCGGTCCGATCCGTGCTGGCATCGTCAACAATGATGAGTTCCCAATCAGTAAACCGTTGAGCCAAAGCACTCTCGATGGCTTTGGCAAGGTGCTCCTCTGCATTATAAGCGGGGATAAACACGCTGACCGAAGGATAGGCGTGCGCCGATGGGACGACGGACGGCTTGCCAGGAAATACAGACCAGCCAGAACGAACCTCAACCGGAATCAAAGGGAAAGTCCTGCGCGCTGAAAGGACTACCCCCGTGTTGGCCCAAGATAATCCGCAAGATCTCCAGATGGACCAAGCTGCTTGCATCTTGCCTCGCCACAAACGATTCAAAACCAGCCGGCAACTGTCACGAATCAGCCGCCGCTCGGCCTGAGCCTTCTGGTTCTTGGGAAGTGGATTCCGCCGGTCTGAAAGCAAACACTTCATCCACATCATCCCCTCTGCAATGTGTGTATCGAGGCTGACATAGGCACGAATCTGCTCCCCATGAATGCGATACCACCAGAGACCAAGTGGCAGAAGCAAAACAGGGTGTTCCATTGCGACACGAAGACTCATCTCACTGTCACCAGTGTGATATTTATCAGCAAATCGGCCAGCCCGGCGAAATGCCTCAGCCCTGAAGATCGTGCCAGACGGGCCCTCCGAAAACATACCCGTCTGGCCGGCTACATGCGCCTGCCACGCCTCCAGAGGTGAAAACAGATGCGGAGCCATCCACGGCCACGGGTTATAGGAGATGCCAAGGCCCGCGGCAGGAAACGCTTCCATCAGCATGACCATCATCTCCAAGCAATGCGGATACATGATGTCGTCCCCGTGAAAGAATTTGAGATACTTACCGCTCGCGTGTTCAGCTCCGCGGTTATGAGTGGGAAACTGGCCAAGGCGGGTTTCATTGCGCACCGACCGGACACGTCGGCCATCAACATATTTCGCGACGATTTCCGGCGTCCGGTCGGTAGAACAATCATCCACGATGATCAATTCATAATCCGTGAACTTTTGTGCCAGCACGCATTCAATCGCCGCGCCGATGTAGCGCTCGTAATTGCGCACGGGGATTATGACGCTGACAAGGGGAGAAGGCATGTGGAGAAAAGCAAAAAGTGGGAAGTGCAAAACAGAATAGTTGCGCCAAATCAGGCACACTGATCAGCGGCGGTGCTACAGCAGGTCTTGGAGGGCTCGGCTGGCCATGTCGCCGATAATAGTTCAATCGAAGCATTGCTCCATGAACGACCGCGCGGCGTGGCGGCAGCGGTCAAAAAACACTCGGTCGGATAGGCGGCCCAAAGCGGCTTCCACAAAAGCGGTTGGCTTGTCGGCGAAGAGGATATTCTCGCCGTCGGTTGGGCCAAGTCCCTCGACTCCTTTGCGGGTTGAGACAACCAGATTGCCCTGCGCCATTGCCTCCATGATTTTGAATCGGATGCCACCGCCGATGCGACGTGGCACGAGTGCGACGGAAGCATTTTGAAAGCAGAGGCGCACATCCGGCACTTCGCCGATGCCTTCAATACCAGACACGGCACACGCCTCTCTTGCCGGCTCCACCGGCATTCCCTCATCCTCGAGCGAGAGACGCATTTCCGGGCGCGCTTTCGCAATCCGCGGCCAAAGGTCGTGAACAAGCCATGCTTCCGCGTTCTTGTTCGCCTCTGTACCCATCGCCCCGGTAAAAAGCAAGAAGGGTGATTGAGCTTTGAATGGGTTTGCATCGAGGTCCATGTGACAATAAAAGGCTTACCATGCGTCATTGCGTCAAGAACGCTTGAAAGCCCGGACTGACAATCAACCCCTTGCAGTGGATATCGCCACAACCATGGCCTGCGCATACCACGGCTCCAGGTCCGACTCCAACACTGCTTCGCTTTCGTTAATAACCCAGTCTGGCAATGATTCTCTAAGTCCACTATCTTGAGATCACAAAATATGTGCAGGTACTTTTATCTCGCGAACAGCTCTGCATAAAAAGTCGTAATCCACATCCCTAAGTGCCTTGCCCCTAGTGACAATAAGGTCTCCTCCGGATTTAAGCGGCGTGCACCACTCACTTATCCCATTCCAAAGGAATAACCCGAATTTTATGTAGACTTTCCGGAAAATATTCCACAATTTTGAAATGCAAACAAACGCTTGACCCGCTTGAAAACCTCTCGTAACGCGGCCGGGGTGGCCAGTCTGATACCGAGCATCAGCGATGGAAACGAAAACAAGGTTGTGGGGGACCAACAAACCGCCTCCAGCATGAGCCTTCTGCTGGCAGCAGGGTCGGCATAGACCATGATTGCGGCTTCCGTAAAAAAACTGCTGATACATTGGCGCTCGAATAGAGCCAACGTGTCCCGGTCCTCCCGCGTCCGAGCGCAAACCCTGATTTCACGCAACAGACGGACACCATTAAAAATGGATTCTCGAGATAAAGGGCTGGTCCAGCCAAACAGGGTGACGACATCGTTTGCATCTTGCTCATTTAAGGGACGATCGAGGTAGCGGGAAAGAAGTCTTTGGGAAACAGAACAGTAAAGCTTGAATCCCACAGTCCACTTGGCGGTTACCGAAGTTCCATGAAGACGTTGCTTTACCAGGACTTCTGGCAAGTTTTGAAACGCGGTTTTTTCAATCAGCTTGGCCCACAAGTCATAGTCTTCCGGACCATGGATAAACCGCGCAGCATCGTAGCCCCCGACTGATCGGACCAGTTCCGGACGGAACATGACGGTGGAGTGCCAAAAACAGCATCCAAGGTGCGTGTGAAAACGCAGATGCGCGGGCTGCGTATGAAAGTGCTGAAGCTTGTCCTCCCGGTGCTGCCCTTTCTCATCAATGAACTCCACTGCGGTTCCCAAAACACCGACGTCGAGATTTTGTTCCATGAAGCGCGCCTGCCTCTCCAGCCGTTCGGGCATGAAAACGTCGTCCGCGTCCGCTCGTGCGACGAGAGAAGCCCGGCAGATAGTGAGTCCACGATTCAATGCGCCGGCCAAGCCAAGGTTTTTATCATTGCGCAACCGCACGATCCGGCAGTCCCGATGGGCCGCTGACTCCAACAGTAGTGGCGTGTCATCGGTGCTGGCGTCGTCCACAACCACCAATTCAAAATCGCCCAAGGTCTGGGACAGCAAGCTCTCGATGGCCTGCCCCAAATAGGACTGCCCATTGTGCACCGCCATTAGCACACTGACGCGCGGTTTTTTAATCATCCGTCTGTCCGTCCTCCGCAAGAAGCGTGGTTCAAAACCATTTCCAAAGACACCCGGTTTCCGAAGGCCGGGTAAAGGAGCCATTTGGCAATGCGACCTCCGGCCTTGCGGTTCACGCAACTATGGCATTTTCAACTCTGAAGCAGAAGTTCCATCCCGCTTGTAAACCACAAACCCCCGTCCCCGGTCTTTCCGAAACTCGCGGATGGGCCGGAATCCAAGCGAACCATTCTCCAAATCGGTATAGAATCGCAACGAACGCACAGGGGACACGAGAAACACGGGGTCGAGACTGTCTTTCGACGCTCTGGCGGCACACTCCTTCGCAGCGTCGCCCACGACCACAAACACCGCACGCGAACGTTTGAGATGTTCGAACGGATCACCCCAGCCAAAAATGTGAATATTCGAAAACTTAAGAGGGATGTATGCTCCGAACGAGTAAAGAATTGAGGCATCCTGAGACGCATTCGCGAACAACCAACGCCCCACTTTAAATCCGTTCAACTGCTGCACATCTGCCGGCTCGCTACGATTGCGGGAATTTTCCCTGCCGAGAATTCCCGCTTGTGACACCAGAAGCACGATCGCTGTCACCGTCGGCGCCCACCGAGCAAGAACTGGCCAGCGTTGAAACCAAGCCAGCGCGGCACGAACGCCAATCCACGCAAGACAAACCAAAGCAGGATACGCGGGATACAGGTATCGCTCACGGGTCCAAGCAATCCCAAACAGGAAGTAAAGCAGTATTGTGACCGACCACATGACAGCCAGCGCCTCATCGGTAACCAGCGTGATTTTTCTTGCCCGCCACCAAGTCAAGATTGCAACCAAGCCGCCCACCAAGGCCATCGCAAGAAAAGCCGGGTGCGCCACCTCCCAGAAGTGGAATCGGACCAACGACTGACTCGCTCCGCCAGCGGTGGCGATCACACTGGCGAAGAAACCCATCTCGCGAAGAAACCGCAAATGAAACCACTGATTGGGAGCGCCCAGGTAAAAAGCAATGATAAACGTTAGCGCCATCAGCAACCCTTTATGTCCGACGAACAACACCGAGCGGATCAGGCGCGTTTGTGGCATCGGAAGCCTATTTTCCACCATTAGCACTATATGAAGCGCCAAAGCACCCACTAGGTAAGCCGTCATTCCCATCGCATTCGAGATGCCGGCAGGAGTGGGCAGCCAACCCAGACTGCTGCCACGCCGAAATGCGAACCATGCCACTGCGGATAGAAGCACTAATCCAGTGAAACTCGCGAAGACGATCCAGCGATTAGCGCGCGCTGACTGACGGGTGTAGAGCCAAAGCCGGTCATGGTCGAGCGCGAAGGCATGCAATACGATCACCAGCGCCAGGGCCGGCAGCACAGGCACCGTGCTGAACTTGACCGCCATGCCCGCACCCGCCACAATCCCGCATAAAGCCACAACGAGTGCTGTGGGCCTGCGGACCAATTCCATACCGCAGAGGAACACGGCCATAAAAACGCACAGGTTCATCAAGTCCGGCTGACAGGCTGTGGATCGTGTCGCCAGTTCCGGGGTCACACACAGGACAAAGAACAAGAGGGAAAACAGAAATCCATCCCGGGCACCGCGAAGGCGTGCGATACCCAATGTCGAGAAAACTCCAACCATCACGAAACACAACAAACTTACAAGCCGGAGACACACGATGACGTTCGCCGTGGTGACGGTATGAAAGGCCTTCCACACATACAATGGCACCCAAGCCACCAGAAAATAAAGGTCGGGATAGATATGCCAAATCAGCGGTTTGCCCACGTCTAACGTCCTTTTGACCTCACCGACAATCCACGCCTCGTCTACCCCCATAGGAGCCAACTGCAATTGGCGTATATCCGCAGCAGCAAAACCCAACCGCGAAAAGAGGAGCGACGCCATTACCAACCACGGGAGCAAACCGAGCGCCACATAAAGAACCGACGCCCCGGTCCATTCCCGCTCGCCGCTTCTCGCAGCCAACGCGGGTTTCTGTACCGGATCCCTCATAAGATGTCCTTGGTCAGTCTTTGCACTTTCATCTTTTGCTTTTACCCCCACTACACATTATGGCTTGGCCGTCAGTCCTTACTTCCACCAGAAGACTTCGCGGATCACCTGAAACATGTAGGCCGCGCCCCAGCGCCAGACTTGCAGCTTGGCCTCGCCGCCAATGCGCGGCGGCTCCTCGCCGGGGATTTCGCCGACTTTCAGCCGGCGCTTGAGCGCGCGCACCGAGAGCAACGGCTCCCAACTGATGCGTGTGTTGAACAATCGCTCCGGCGTGGCATGCGAGACGTCCTTGTCGAGGTCGAGCGTGCGCACGAGGTCGGTTTTGTACGCGCGATAGATGACCATCGCGTCGGTCAGGTGCCCGCCATGCAGCACATTGATGGCGGTCGTGAACATCCAGTTGCCGAAGCCGGTCAGCCAGGAATCGTCCTGACTCTTCGCCGGCGGCAGATAGCGCGAGACGATGACCATGTCATAACCCTCGCGCATTTTGTGGATCAGCGCCGGGATCAGTTCGGCGACCGAATTGCCGTCGGGGCTGAAGGTGATGACCACGTCGCCGCGGATCAGCGGCCAGACCTCCATGTAGGCCTGGCGTATGCCGGGTTGTTTTTGCACGTAAACCTCGTAACCGTTCTCGCGCGCCCACTCGGCGGTGCCGTCGGTGGAGTTGCCGTCGAGGATGAGGATTTGATC